>Ga0210378_10000029_pt1 | contig 68064 bp, 68 predicted proteins | sample PLM1_60_b1redo_FD_155465 | JGI IMG/M metagenome (GOLD analysis project Ga0210378, IMG submission 155465) | Groundwater sediment microbial communities from an aquifer in East River, Colorado, USA - PLM1_60_b1 redo | ecosystem: Environmental > Terrestrial > Soil > Riparian zone | place: USA: East... | reverse complement strand
CCGCCAGACCGTGTGGTTGGACACCCGCCGGGTCCCCCTGACGTAGCGGGTGTGGCCGGTGGCCACGCACGACAGCCGGATGGTCCAGCGCTCGGCCACCACGGCCAGCAGCGACTCCACCCGCAGGTCCAGCCTGCCCGACGCCAGGTCGGGGCCGGGGTCGCAGCCGCGGCTGCTGGTCGAGCGGATCCTGGGGTTCCTGGTCAGGGCGACCACGAACGGGTCGGCGGAGCGGGGCAGTCGCGGCGCGGCCGTGGCGGGGGTGTAGCGGTGCGCCCAGGTGACGACCTCGTGGACATACCAGCAGGCGTTGTTGTAGCGGGTCAGGGCCAGGTGCAGCGCGCGGCCGCCCAGGACCTGGGGGCAGGGGTCGCGGACGGGGTCGGGGTGGGCCAGGCCGTTGGCGCACAGCTTGCGTGCGGCGGCGGGGATGGCGTCGCGGGGGTCGTAGGGGCTGCCGCCGCGGCCGAACGCGTCCCAGGTGGAGGGGGGGCCGTTGCGGAGGTTGAACTGCATGGGGCCGGCGCAGCAGCCGGCGCGGTTGAGGCCGGTGTGGACCCCGGGGGCGGTGGCGCGGCCGTGGTCGGACTCGATCTTGCCGATGCCGGCCAGGGTCTGCCAGGTGAGCTTGGGGCAGGTCGCCGCGGCCGTGATGTACAGGGTCAGGTAGCGGCGGGGCACGTCGGCCAGCGCCAGGGGGCTGGCCCCGGCCGGCAGGCCACCGCCACGGCCGGGGCCGGCGTCGCGGCCGGGGCCGGTGGGGTCGGGGGTGGTGGGGGTCTTGGCGGCCTCGATGGCCTTGCCGACGCCCTTGCCGATCGCCTTGGGCACCGCGCCCAGCGAGAACCCGGGCGAGGCCGAGCCGGCCAGCACGGCCAGAAGGAGAAGGGCGGCGACGGCCCCGCCGCCCTTGACCCTGGTGCGCTTCACCGAGTCAGGCCACCGCCCAGCCGGACTTGCCCAGCCTCACGGTCACGTAGGCGGTGGGCATCCTGCCCGCGCCTGCGTCGGCCACCACCAGGACCCGGGTCTCGCCGGCGCCGACGCGCTGCTGCTGCAGGGCCTGCACCCTGTCCCGAGCGACGTGCTGGTTGCGGGCGAACCACGCTGCGGCGACCTCCTCGGGTCGCTGCCCGACCTGCCGGGCCACCGCCCCCCTGGTCGTCTTGTGCAGGGCCGAGGCCCGCTCCACCGTGGTCGAGCCGGTCCCGGCCGCCGGCAGGCTCCTGGCCCCGGGTGCGTCGGCGCTGTCGTACAGCGAGCTGACGATCGACCCCAGCACGACCATGAGCACGGCCACGGCGGTGAGCCGGCGGCCCAGCGGGCTGGCCAGCACCCGGAGCGGGACGAGCATGAGCTGGGCGGCGGCGCGGGCGCCCGGTCCGAGCGGCTCACCGGCGCCCGGGGCCAGCCCCGCGAAGCCGGGACGGGCCCGCCGGACGGCGGTCGCATGTGCGTTCATCTTGGATCACTCCCCAGTTGCGTTGACGCCCGCCGCCCTGCGCAACTTGCGGCGACGAACGATCCACCAGCGGCTGAGCACGGCGAACAGCAGCGGCCACGTGGATCCCGCGAGCAGCATCCCGACGTACTCGTCGGATGAGTGCAGGGCGTTGGCCACCCGCATCACGGCCAGGGAGGCCAGGGACGCGAAGGCCAGCACGAGCGCGGAGGCAAGAAGGGGAAGGAGCCACCATCGGATCACGGCACCGCGCCGGCGCGGGCCGTCCACCGTCAGCGGGACGGCGAACGGCGCGGCCAGGCAGAGCAGGAACAGCAGGGTCTGGGCGCAGGTGGCCAGCATGGCCAGGATGCCCAGGGCGACGGCGAACGGCAGCACGTAGCCGAGGGCCGACGTGGCGATGAACGCCCGCTCCGGGCCGCGCCTGCCGATCGCCCAGTCGTTCACGCCGCTGACGTTGCGGCGCAGGACCCCGAGCACGCCACCCTTGCTCGACGGGTCCGCCTCGGCAAGCACCGACGTGCCGGTCTGGAGGCGCGACAGCGGCTGGGCCACGAACGAGGTCCAGTAGCGCGTGGCGAGCCGCTGGTGGGCTTCGTCGGCGCTGCGCGCGCCCTCGGTCTCGCCGTTCGGGGCCACCCGCGCGACCGCCCCGAGCATGACGTTCGGGATGCCGACGCCAGCCTTGGCGGCGAGCCGCATGGTCCCGTGCGGCTTGGTCACCACCAGCGTGGCGGCCAGCACGAGGAGGATGGCCAGGATCCAGGTGCGCGCCGAGGGCCGCCTGAGGATCCCGTAGGCGAGCAGCCCGAGCAGGACGAGCTGGGTGCCGCCCTCGAGCAGCGGGCGGTGACCCTCCCGCCAGCCCCCCACGCCGTCTGCCGTCTGCCCGCCGACCAGGAAGTCGAACAGGTTGAAGCGGTAGACGTCGCGCTGCCGCTCGATGGACGAACGCGCCAGCCAGCCGGTGGCCCGGACCGCCGCCCGGGCCCAGGCGTTCAGCACGCCCCCCCCGGCGATGTCGACGGTCTCGTTCTGGTAGCTCCATGGCGTGCCACCAGGCAGGGAGCCGGCGTCGCGGCTCGGGTGGGCGACGATCACCACGGCCAGCAGCACCGCCGCGGCGACCATGTACCGGACCAGCACGACGCGGAACTGCCCGGCGACCGCGCGCTCGGCGGCCCGCGGGACGGTCCGTGTGGACGCGTCCCGCGACCGGTCGCGGTGCTTCTGGGCGGTGGTGCTCACGGCTTCCCCTTCACGTGAACAGCGCGCTGTGCGTCGAGCTGCACTCGAACATACGTTCGAGCAAAACATATGTTCTGCCCATTGGGCGCCGGCGTCAAGCTGGGTTTTTCGCTGTTCGCGCCGCCGCCATATCGCTATCCCCTTGGCTCCAGTCCGGCCTGCCCGGTGCGTTCCGAACGCCCACCGGCGACCGCGCCGTAGGGAAGCGGCGGGGTCACGACCGCCTCCTCGATGAGCCGGTAGAACAGCAGACCCCGGTGAGTGGCCCAGCGCCGGTTGAAGCGGAAGGTGAACTCGTCCAGGTACCAGTCCAGCTGGGCGGGTGACGCAGCGCCCTGGTGGGTCCCGTCCAGCCAGCGCCTGAGCAGGCGCGCCACCAGCTCGACGAAGGCAAGGGGCGGCCGGCCGGCCGGGCCTGGCGCCGGGGCCAGGTAGCCCCGCTCGCGCAGGACGCCGGCGGGGTCGGGGTCGGCCGTGCGGACCACGGTGCCGGGCTCCACCGCCCAGGCGACGAACGCGGCCATGCCGGCCGGCCCGCCCGTGCCCAGCCGCTGCATGCGCACCCTTCCCGGCTCGTCGCCGCGGTCCTCGACCGCGAGCGCGACCACGCTGCGCCGCCCTACCGGGGTCTCGCCGACCTCGACCACGCCGGACAGCCGGGGCCGGCCCGAGCGCACCATGGCCCGCCGGTAGCGGTGCAGCAGCATCCACGCGGTCTCGTAGCTGGCCAGGCCGAGCCGGCGCTGCAGGTCCGCGGCGGAGACGCCCTGCTCGGCCGTGGCGATCATCCAGGCGGCCGCGAACCAGCACGACAGCGGCGTCCGGGTGCCCTGGAACAGCGTGCCCGACGTGACCGTGGTCTGGTGCTCGCAGGACGGGCAGACGAGCCGGCGGCGCGAGCCACGCCACGGCTGCCTTGCGACCGCGCCGCAGGCGGGGCAGACGAACCCGTCCGGCCAGCTCAGCCGTTCGAGGTAGCGGGCGCACGCGTCGTCGTCAGGGAACAGCTCGCAGAACTCCGCCCAGGTGCGCGGGTAGTCCCGGCCGGGTTCGGGCATCGCGGCCCGCTGCCGCTCGCGCTCCGGCGGTCCGGGGGTGGCCCCCGTCGACCGTTCGCTCCCCTGGGGTCCGGTCGGCACCGCCATCGGGGCCTCCGTGGGAGGTCTGTCGGCCCGGCCGGGCTAGATGCCGCCGAGCCGGCCGGGCGGCCAGATCCGCACGACGGCCCGGCCGACCAGGGCCGAGCGCGGGACCTGGCCGAAGTAGCGGGAGTCGGCCGAGTCCTGCCGGTTGTCGCCCATCACCCAGTAGTGGTCGGGCGCGATCCGGACAGGACCGAAGTCGTCGGTGAACGTGCGGGGGGCGAGGTAGGGCTCGTCGACCGGGCGGCCGTTGCGCCACAGCCGGCCGTCGCGGCCCTCGACGACGTCGCCCGGCAGCCCCACCATCCGCTTGATCAGGTCCTCGTTGCCCGGCGGGGTGCCGCCGAAGCCCTGGGCCACCGCCCGCCGCATCCAGGAGAGCGCGCCGGAGTCGGCCGGTCGGCGCTCGGAGGTCGGCCGCAGGAACACCACCAACTCCCCGTGCTGGGGCGTGCCGAGCCGGTAGGAGAGGCGGCTCACGACGACCCGGTCGCCGACGTCCAGGGTTGGCTCCATCGACCGGGACGGGATGAAGAACGCCTGCACCAGGAACCCCTTGACCAGCACCGCGAGCACGATCGCGGTGAGCACGAGCAGCGGCAGCTCCCCCCACACGCCCTGGCGCGCGCGGGCGTGCCTGGGGTGCCGGCTCGAGGTACGGGCGCCCCGGCTGCCGTACCGCTCCATCCGGGTCGCGCCGGTCGGCGTGTGGCGCAGTGCCTCCACTCCTTTCGTCCCGGTTGGGGGCGCCCAAGCCGCCTCGCGCCTTCGGGCGGTCGGCGCGCTCGGGCATGCGGGGGACGGATCTTCGTCAACGGCGGTTCGCCGGCGGACGGGGAGCCATTGTCGCGCATCCCGCCGACAACGGGGGAGTCCAGGGTACCGCCTGGCGGGGCTCAGCCCTGGTACCCGCCCGGACCGTACGGGCACCACCAGGCCTTGCGGTCCGCCCGCCCGTCCAGAACGAGGCCATCAGGAGCAATACCCTGCAATACCCTGCACCGGAGGCACATGGATGGGCCGGCCGTCCCCACGCCGAAGCTACGGATTCCCCCGCTCGGCCGAGGCAAGGGCCGCGTCCAGCACGTCCAGGCCCTCGTTGAGCAACCCCTCCTCCATGACCAGGGGGGCGAGGATGCGGACCACGTTGTCGTGGATGCCGGCCTTGAGGGTGAGCACGCCGTTGCGGGCCGTCTCGGCCAGGACCTGGCTGGCGGCGGCCTTGGCCGGCTCCTTGGTGTCCCGGTCGGTGACCAGCTCGAGCCCCATCATCGCCCCGAGCCCGCGCACCTCCCCGACGATGCGGTAGCGCTCGCCCATCTCGCCCAGGCGGCGGCCGAGGATGTCGCCCATCCGCCTTGACCGTTCGAGCAGGTCGCCATGCTCGAACAGCTCGATGGTGGCCAGGGCGGCCGTGCAGGCCAGCGGGTTGCCGCCGTAGGTGCCGCCGAGCCCGCCCGGCCCGGGGGCGTCCATCAGCTCCTGCCTGCCGGTGACGGCGGCCAGGGGCAGGCCGGCCGCGATCGACTTGGCCGACACGGTGAAGTCGGGCACGACGCCGGGGGCCTGCTCGATCGCGTAGAGGGTGCCGGTGCGGCCGAACCCGGACTGGACCTCGTCGGCCACGAAGGGGATGCCGAGGTCGCGGCAGATCCCGGCGATGCGCTCGAGCCATCCGGGCGGCGGGGCGATGAACCCGCCCTCGCCCTGCACCGGCTCCACCAGCACCGCGGCCACGTTCTGGGCGCCGATGTGGACCTTGATCTCCTCCTCGACGTAGTCGGCGCAGGCGATGCCGCAGGACGGGTAGGTCAGGTGGAAGGGGCAGCGGTAGCAGTACGCGTAGGGGACCCGGTAGACCTCGCTCGGGAACGGGTGGTAGCCCTGCTTGTAGGGGGTCACCTTCCCGGTCATGGCCAGTGCCAGCAGGGTGCGTCCGTGGAAGGCGTTGTCGAACACGACCACGCCCTGGCGGCCGGTGGCGGCCCTGGCGATCTTCACCACGTTCTCGGTCGCCTCCGCGCCCGAGTTCACCAGCAGGGTCCGCTTGTCGTAGTCGCCCGGGGTGAGGCGGTTCAGCGCCTCGGCCACCGCCACATACGGCTCGTTCATCAGCGCGTGCTGGCAGGTGTGCAGGTAGCTGTCCACCTGGGCCTTGATCGCGGCGACCACGCTCGGGGGGGTGTGGCCGACGTTGAGGACGCCCAGCCCGCCGGTGAAGTCGATGAAGCGGTTGCCGTCGACGTCCTCGATGACGGCGCCGTGGGCGGCGGCGGCGTACACCGGCGTCATCGTGCCGACGCCCTGGGCCACCGCCCTGCGCCTGCGTTCCTCCAGCGCCTGGCTGGCCGGGCCGGGCACGGCACCGACGAGCCTGCGCTCCTGGGGCATGGTCACGTTGGCTCCTCTCGTCGAGCCTGCCGGATCCTCGGTGGCGCGGACCCGCGGCCGCCGGTGGTCAGCCGGTCACCTTCGTCCGGGTGACGAGCGAGACCTCCATGAAGCGGCGGGCCAGCTCCGAGAAGTAGGGTCCGGGCGGCACCACGTCCTCGGGCGCATGCACGCCCGGCTTGTCGATGACCTTGTGGGCGAGGAACTGGGCCACGATGCTGGGCGGCACCCCGGTGTCGAGCTGCCCGGAGCCCGCCTGCCAGGTCGGGTGGGGCCGGACCAGGCACTCGGCCAGCACCTCCGCCGACCCCATGCCGGTCCCGGAGGGCGGGACGAGGGCCGAGTCCCCCGGCTCGGCCCGTCGCCCACGTACCCGGACCCAGATCGCCTCGGCGTCGTCGGCCTGCACCTCGGAGGCCTGGCGCTCCAGGGTCACCGAGACCTGGTGGACGAGCAGCTCCCGGGGGATGACCTTGCCGCTCGGCAGGTCGACCGGGTCCGTGCCGGCCAGGCCGAGCCCGGTGAGCAGGGCCATGCGGTCCATGAAGTCGGGCGGGAAGCCGACCTTGAACGACACCGTCTGCACGCCCCGCCCGGCGAAGTGCAGCGGCAGGGTGGCGACCTCGGAATGCAGGGTGTGGCCGACCCGGACCCGTCCCACCGGGGCGGGGAAGTCCAGCTCCTCCTGCTCGCTCATGGCCGGCACCGCGGCCCAGCGGCCGCCCCGGAAGACCATGGCGGGCATCGAGAACTCGTCGAGCAGGGTGTGGACCGCGTACGGGACCGGCAGCGGCGCGGCCGACCTGGTGAAGTCGGCGATCCCGAGCCGGACCTCCACCGCCTCCACGGTGGCCAGCTCCCGCGCGGCCAGCGCGGCCATCACGTTGGTGGTGCCCGGGCTCGCGCCCATGCCGGGGACCGCGGTGACCCCGGCGGCCACGAAGCGGTCGTGCAGGCCGAGCTGCCTGCGGGTGGTGTGGAACAGCCCGCCGAGGTCGACGTAGTGCGTGCCGGTGTCGGCGCACGCCTCCATGACGGGGACGTTGGTGGCGTGCCAGGCGCAGTTGGCGACGACGTCGACCTGCTCGAAGGCGCGGCGCAGGGCCTCCGGGTCGCCGGCCGACAGGGGCATGCCCTGGACGCGGGCGGTGCCGTTGGAGCCGGAGTAGGCGGCCGCCCAGCCGGCCGCCTCCCTGGCCCGCAGGCCGTCCAGGTCGGCCACGACCACCTCGTCCACGCCGTCGGACTCGGTCAGGTCGCGGATCGTCCAGCGCCCCATGGCGCCGGCGCCGCCGAGCACGAGCGCGCGCATCCGACTCCTCGACGAGTGCCATCACCGTCCCGGCCGCCCCCCTGTTGCCCGGGCCTGGCGGAGGGGGCGGCTCCGACGAGCAGGTTGGCAGCACGGACCCGGCCGAGGAAGGGCCCGGCCGTCCAAGCCTCCGGCGTCCGGTTTGTACGAACCGGCAATCCGGGGCTGGCAGAGAGGCTCGCGCTGTGTACAGTTGTGCGCCGGGTGACCCGGCCGACCCGCACCCACCACCCCGGTCGCCCGGGAGGCACCGTGCCCACGACCGTCGCCGACCTGCTCGCCATCGACGAGCTGTCGCTGCGCCTGGTCGCCGGGTCCAGCGGGGTCGGCCGCCCGATCCGCTGGGCCCACGTGTCGGAGCTGGACGACCCGACGCCGTTCCTCCGCGGCGGGGAGGTCCTGCTCACCACCGGCCTCGGGCTCAAGGGCGGCCCGCGGGCCCAGGCCCGCTTCATCGAGCATCTCGCCAAGGCGAACCTGGCCGGCCTCGGCCTCGGCCTCGGCTTCGCCTTCGGGTCCACCCCGGCCGCGCTCGCCGAGGCGGCCGAGGCAGCCGACTTCCCGCTGTTCGAGGTGCCGTTCGAGGTGCCGTTCATCGCCATCACCGAGGCGTTGTTCTCCCGGCTCATCAACGAGCAGTACCTGCTGCTGCAGCGGGCCGGCACCGTGCAGCAGACCCTCTCCCGGCTGCTCGTCGAGGAGGCCGGGCTGGACGCCCTGCTCGGCGCCTACGCCCGCATGACCGGGACCAGGACCCTGCTGTACGACCTCCACGGCGAGGTGCTGGCCAGCTCCCCGGACGCCGCGCGGCTCATCGACCCCAGGGCCGTCTGGGCCGAGATCCAGGCCCTGCGGCCGGAGGGCAACGAGTTCTCGGTCACCCTGTCCGGCCGCGACGGCTGCCAGTCGCTGCTGCCCATCCTGGTCGGGGGCTCGCCCAGCGCCTTCCTGGTCATGGCCCGCAGGGAGCGGCACGAGCCGTTCCACCAGGTCGTCTCCCACCACCTGGCCACCGCGATCGCGCTGGAGCTGGCCAAGACCCAGGCGGTCGCCCGGACCGAGCGCCGGCTGGTCGGTGACTTCCTCGACGCCCTGCTCGAGGGCGAGCTGTCGGGGGAGGAGACCAGGCGGCGGCTGCGCTTCCTCGGCCTGGGCGGGTCGCCGGCCGTGGCCGTGCTGGTCGGCCGGCCGGTCGACCCGGGCCCCGACCCCGAGGCGCGGCGCGAGGTCCTGCGCCGGCTGGTGGAGGACCGGCTGTCGCGCCGCCCGGCGCCGTACGTCTGCAGCGTCACCGACGCCACCGTGGTCGCCCTGTTCGAGTCCGCGGACCTGGGCGAGGCGAGGGCGGCCGCGCAGGCCGTCTCCGAAGGCGTCCAGGCCCGGGGGGTGGCCGCCCGCTTCGGCCTGGGCGCCCCCGAGTCCCAGCCCCGGGCCCTCCGCCGTGCCTACCAGGAGGCCCGCTTCGCGCTGGAGGCGGCGGCCACGGTCGGCGCCGACGGCCCGGTGGCCAGCGTCGACAACCTCGGCAGCCACCGCCTGCTGCTCGCCCTCCAGGAGGACGCCGCCCTGGAGGCCTTCTCGCGCGGCCTGCTCGCCCCGGTCCGCGCCTACGACGAGCGCCAGCACGGCGACCTGGTGACCAGCCTGCGGACCTTCCTCGAGCACAACGGCAACTGGGAGTCGGCCGCTCGCGCCCTCGGCGTGCACCGGCACACCCTGCGCTACCGCATCCGCCGTGTCGCCGAGCTGACCGGGCGCGACCTCGACTCGGCCGCCAACCGGGTCGAGTTCTGGCTCGCCCTGCAGGCCGAGCAGGTCCTGGCCGGCCGGCGCGGCCCCGCCCAGGGCTGAAGGCGCCGTTTCCGCACGTGCGTGCGCCGATCCGGCGCAGTCGGCCCGCTCCGGGCGCCCGGTTCGTACATAGACGGATCGGCCCACGGTGGTAACGTGCCGGGCGGCTCGTTCGGTCGTATCTTGCGGGGATCGCCGGCTCACCCGCCCCCTCGAGCTCGCGCCGCGGGCGGGCGGCGGGCGCCCGACAACCGTGGAGACGAGGGCCGATGGTGGAGGCGAAGGCGGAGACGGGCGCGCGGCAGGGCGCGGCCAGGCCGGACGCCGAGCTGCCCGCGATCGAGCTCCAGGGGGTCGACAAGCAGTTCCCCGCCGCGAGCGGGGGTGTCCGGGCCGTCGAGCAGGTGGACCTCGACATCGCCGAGGGCGAGTTCTTCTCCCTGCTCGGCCCGTCGGGCTGCGGCAAGACGACCACCCTGCGCATGATCGCCGGGTTCGAGGAGCCGACCAGCGGCCGCATCCTGCTCCGCGGGCGGGACGTCGTCGGGGTCCCGCCCTACCGGCGGGACGTCAACATGGTCTTCCAGCAGTACGCCCTCTTCCCCCACATGGACGTGTTCGAGAACGTGGCGTTCGGGCTGCGCCGCAAGAAGGTGCCTGGCGACGAGATCAAGCGCCGGGTGGGGGAGATGCTCGAGCTGGTCGAGCTGACCGGCACCGAGCGGCGCCGGCCGCGCCAGCTCTCCGGCGGCCAGCAGCAGCGCGTCGCGGTCGCGCGGGCGCTCGTCAACCACCCCAGGGCGCTGCTGCTGGACGAGCCGCTCGGCGCGCTCGACCTGAAGCTCCGCCAGGCCATGCAGCTCGAGCTGAAACGGATCCAGCGGGAGGTCGGCATCACCTTCGTGTACGTCACCCACGACCAGGGCGAGGCGCTCACCATGTCAGACCGGCTCGCGGTCATGCACCGCGGCCGCATCGAGCAGCTCGGTCTCCCGCGCGAGCTGTACGAGCACCCGGCGACCCGCTTCGTGGCCGGGTTCATCGGCACCTCGAACGTCTTCACCGGCCGCATCGACCGGGAGGCCGGCGGGCTGGGCGTGATCGAGCTCGGCCCGGACGAGCGGGTGCTGGTCCCGCTCGGCAGGGTGGCGCGCCCGGGAGCCGAGGTCGACGTGGCGGTTCGGCCCGAGAAGATCACCCTGCTCAAGGCCGGGGAGGCGCCGGCCGACGGGCGCTGCCGCGTGCGCGGCAGGGTCGCCGAGGTCGTCTACCTGGGGACCTCGACGAGCTACAACGTGACTGTAACCGGTGGGACGGAGGTGACGGTCTTCCGGCAGAACGCGACCTCCGGCACGGACCCGCAGGTCGCCCAGGGGAGGGAGCTGTGGCTGGTGTGGGCTCCGGAGCACTCCTACGTGCTCGGGCAGCAGCCGCAGGCAAAGGAGGAGCACATCCATGGCACGCGACCGTGACGGCAACGAGCTGAACCTGCTCATCCAGCGGCCCGGCGCGCGGGTGGGGCGGCGGCAGATCCTGCGCGTGGGCGTCCTGCTCGGAGCGGCGGGGGCCCTGGCCGGCTGCGCCGGTGACACCGGCCCGAGCGGCGGCCAGGCCCAGCCCACCACCACCCTCGACGACCGGCCCGAGGAGCAGGTCCTCAACTTCTACAACTGGTCCGACTACATCGACGAGAAGACCATCCCGAACTTCCAGAAGCAGTCCGGCATCAAGGTCAACTACGACAACTACTCCTCGAACGAGGACCTGCTGGCCAAGATGCGCGCCGGCCGGACCAGGTACGACATCATCGTCCCGACCAACTGGTTCGTGCCGACCTACCTCAAGCTCGGCCTGATCCAGCCGATCCGCTTCGACCTGATCCCCAACGCCAAGAACATCGACCCCACCTTCGTCAAGGCCGACTACGACCCCGAGGGCAAGTACACGGTCCCGTGGCAGTGGGGCACCACCGGCATCGGCTACAACACCACCAAGGTCCCCGGCGGCAAGGTCGACTCCTGGAAGGCGCTGTTCGAGCCGGACCCGAGCCTCACCGGCAAGATCTCTCTCCTGCGCGAGGTCACCGACGTGATCGCGGGCACGCTCATCTACCTCGGCAAGGACCCCAACTCCACCGAGGACGCGGACCTCAAGCAGGTCGAGGAGACTGTCCGGGGCCTGAAGCCCAAGCTCAAGAAGTTCACCAGCGACACCTACATCGACGAGCTGGCCGCCAACGAGACCTACCTGGCGCAGGGCTGGAGCGGCGACGTCTACCAAGCCCAGGGCGAGAACGACAAGGTGGTCTACGCGATCCCCAAGGAGGGCTCGCTGCAGTGGGCCGACGTCATGGTGGTGCCGAAGAGCGCGCCGCACCCCAAGAACGCCGCCAAGTTCATGAACTACGTGCTCGACCCCAAGGTGGCTGCCCAGATCTCGGAGTACGTCTCCTACGGCACCCCGGTGACCGAAGCCAAGAAGCTCCTGCCCAAGGAGCAGCTCGAGGACCCGAGCATCTACCCGCCGCCCGAGATCAAGCTGCACATCGTCACGCTCTCCGGCCCGAAGATCCAGAAGTGGCAGAGCACCTTCGATGCCATCATCTCGGGCTGAGCGAGGGGTCCGGGGGGCAGGAGCCGCCGCAGGCGGCGGCCCCTGGGTGGAATCCTCGCCGGCCCTGCCGGCCGGCTCGGCGGCGCGCGAGGCGCTGCTCCGAGCCGGCCAGCGGGTCCGCCGCTTCATCGGGTCGCTGCTGGTCGTGCCCGGCGCCGTGTGGCTGGCGGTGTTCTTCTTCGTGCCGCTCGCCTACGTCGCGGTCTACTCGGTCGCCACCAACGTCGACTTCGCGGTGGTCGCGTTCGGGTTCGACCTGTCCAACTTCCGCCAGGCGCTCACCACCCCCGGGCTGGTCTCCGCGACCATGCGGGCGACCCTGTACGCGCTCGGCGCCACCCTGCTCGACCTGGTGATCGCCTACCCGCTCGCCTACTTCATCGTGCGCCGGGGCGGGCGCTACAAGAACTTCCTCGTCGTGCTCATCATGCTGCCCTTCTTCTCGAGCTACCTCATCAGGGTGTTCGCCTGGGTCACGCTGCTCCGCAACGAGGGCGTGGTGAACACCGCGCTGCAAGGGATCGGGCTGCTGGAGCAGCCGATCGGCTTCCTCGGCACGCCGTTCGCGGTGATCCTGGTGCTCGCCTACGACTTCCTGCCGTTCATGGTGCTGCCGCTGTACGTCGCGCTCGAACGCCTGGACCCCGCGCTGCTCGAGGCGTCCAAGGATCTCGGCGCCACCAAGTCGGTGACGTTCTGGAAGGTCACCTGGCCGCTCGCCATGCCCGGGGTGGTGGCGGGGCTGCTGTTGGTGTTCGTCCCCGCCATCGGCGACTTCGTCACCGCCGAGCTGGTCGGCGGCATCCGTACCCAGGTGGTCGGCCAGACCGTGTACCGGCAGTTCCTGACCTTCCAGAACTACCCGCTCGGCTCGGCCCTCGCCTTCATGCTCATGGGGATCAGCCTGCTCGCCGCCCTGCTCATCACCCGCGTGCTCGGCCGGGAGGCGTTCTAGCCATGGACGCCGGCGCGCCCGCCGTCCGTCGCCCGGCCGCCCCCGCCGTAGGCCTCGGCACCCGGCTGCGCCTCTGGGCCGAGGGCAAGCCGCTCGCCCTGGCCGCGATCGGCGCCTACGTGTTCCTGTTCGCGCCGCTCGCCATCCTCGTGCTCTACAGCTTCAACGACTCGCGCCGGATCGTCTGGCAGGGCTTCACCGTCCGCTGGTACCAGGAGCTGTTGGCCGACCCCACGATCACGGGCGCGTTCCGCCAGAGCTTCCAGGTCGGCCTGCTCGCCACGCTGGTCTCGACCGTGATCGGCACGATGGTCGCGTTCGCGCTCACCAGGCACCGGGTGGTCGCCCGCGGCGCCACCGAGGTCTCGCTGCTCGGCCCCATGGTCACCCCGGAGGTGATCATCGCCGCCGGGCTGCTCATCCTGTTCGCGCAGTTCTCGCGGCTGCCCGGTCTCCTCGGCACCTACCTTGGCCCCGGGTTCTGGGCGGTGGTCGCCAGCCACATCATGTTCTGCATCCCGTTCGTGGTGGTCACCGTTCGGGCGAGGCTGCGGGTGATGGACCGCACCCTCGAGGAGGCCGCGGCCGACCTCGGGGCCGACCCGATCAGCACGTTCACCCGGGTGACGTTCCCGATCGCGCTGCCCGGCATCTTCGCCGGCGCCATGCTCGCCTTCACGCTGTCGTTCGACGACTTCGTGATCACGACGTTCACCTCGGGCCCCGGGGTGACCACCGTGCCGCTCAAGGTGTTCTCCATGCTGAAGTTCGGCATCAGCCCGGTGATCAACGCAACCTCGGCCATCCTCATCCTCGGTACGACCTGCATCGCCCTGCTCGCGCTCCGCTTCGGCGGCGGCACCCGGAGCGTGGCGAAGTCGCTCAGCGAGTGACGGCGGGCCGGCCTGTACGACCACGAAGGAGGCACCATGCGCAGGCTCCAGAACTTCATCGCCGGCGAGTACCGGGACGCGGCCGACGGCCGCACCGCCACGCTCGTCAACCCCTCAACCGGGGAGGACTTCGCCGAGGCGCCGGTGTCGGGCGCGGCCGACGTGGAGGCCGCCTGCCAGGCGGCCGTGCGCGGGTTCGAGAGGTGGCGCGACGCCACCCCGGCCGAGCGCAGCCGGGCCCTGCTGAAGATCGCCGACGCCATGGAGGAGCGGGGCGAGGAGCTGGTCCGCCTCGAGTGCGAGAACACCGGCAAGCCGTTCCAGCTCACCGTGGACGAGGAGCTCCCGCCCATGCTGGACCAGATCCGGTTCTTCGCCGGCGCGGCCCGCGTGCTGGAAGGCCGCTCGGCCGGCGAGTACATGGCCGGCCACACCTCGATGGTCCGGCGCGAGCCGGTGGGGGTCTGCGCCCAGGTCACGCCCTGGAACTACCCGATGATGATGGCGGTGTGGAAGTGGGCGCCCGCGATCGCGGCCGGCAACGCGGTCGTGCTCAAGCCCTCCGACACCACCCCGGTGACCACCGTGTGGATGGCCGAGCTGCTCGGCGAGTTCCTGCCTCCCGGGGTGTTCAACGTCGTCACCGGGGACCGCGAGACCGGCGCCGCCCTGGTCAGCCACAAGGTCCCGGCGATGGTGAGCATCACCGGGAGCGTCCGGGCCGGCAGGGAGGTGGCCCGCGCGGCCGCCGACGACCTCAAGCGGGTGCACCTGGAGCTCGGCGGCAAGGCACCGGTGATCGTGTTCGACGACGCCGACGTGGCAGCGGCCGCCGAGGCGATCGCGGTCGCCGGGTACTTCAACGCCGGCCAGGACTGCACCGCCGCGACCCGGGTGCTGGCCGGGCCGGGGATCCACGACGACTTCCTGTCCGCCCTGGTCGAGCAGGCCAAGGAGACCAGGACGGGCGCGCCCGACGACGAGGACGTCCTCTACGGCCCGCTGAACAACGCCAACCAGCTCGCCCGTGTGCGGGGCTTCCTGGAGCGCGCCCCGGGCCACGCCGAGGTGGTCGCGGGCGGCAACGCCATCACCGACCGGGGCGGGTTCTTCCACGAGCCGACCGTGGTCAGCGGGCTCGAGCAGGCCGACGAGATGATCCAGCAGGAGGTCTTCGGCCCGGTCATCACCGTGCAGCGCTTCGACGACGAGGAGAAGGCGCTGGCCTGGGCCAACGGGGTCGAGTACGGCCTGGCCTCCAGCGTGTGGACGCGCGACCACGGCCGGGCCATGCGCATGGCCCGCCGGCTCGACTTCGGCTGCGTGTGGATCAACACCCACATCCCGCTCGTGGCCGAGATGCCCCACGGCGGCTTCAAGCACTCCGGGTACGGCAAGGACCTGTCGATGTACGGCCTCGAGGACTACACCCGCATCAAGCACGTCATGTCGAACATCGAGGGGTAGGGCCGGTCAGGCCGGCCCCTCCCCGGCAGGGCCGGAAAAGCGCGCCTCGCCGGCGGGACCGGGGACGTGGGCCTCGCCGGCGGGACCGGGGAGGTGGGCCTCGCCGGCCGGGCCGGGGAAGCGGGCGAAGCCCTTCCAGGCCAGGCCGGCGAGCTCGTCGGCGAGCTCGCCGGCGGGCAGGGGGCGGGCCTCGGTCAGCCACCAGGTCGCCGCGCCCTCGGCCATCCCGACGATGGCGACCGCGAGCGCCATCGCCCTGGTGTCGGGCAGGCCCGCCTCGGCCCGGATGATCGCGGCGATGCGGCCGGCCACCCACTCCCGGAAGCGGGACACGCGGCGCTGGAACGAGGCGTCCAGGCCGAGCGCCTCGGTGAACAGGACCCGGAAGGCGTCCTCGTGGACGTCGACGAACCGGAGGTAGGCGCCGAACCCCTGGCGCAGCCGCTCGGCGTTGTCGCCGGCCCGGCCGAGCGCCTCGGTGAACGCGCCCTCGAGCCGGGCCAGCTCGCTGCCGAGCAGGTCGTTGTAGAGGGCGTGCTTGGAAGGGAAGTGCTGGTACACCACGGGCTTGGTGACGCCGGCGGCCTCGGCGATGGCCTCCATCGACGCGCCCCGGTAGCCGTCCCGCGCGAACAGGCGGCAGGCCACCGCGAGGAGCTGGGCGCGACGCTCGGCCGCGGGTAGGCGGACCCCCGCCGTGGTGTTCACCCGGAGCACTCTCCCTTGCCTTCGGTCGTCCGGCAGCGCATGCTACCCATGAGTAGGTTACTCAGCAGTAACCAGGCTCGTGCGGCGCGGCTGGAAAGGACGAGTGCAATGATCGGCTTCGAGCTGGCAGAAGACCAAGTCGCCGCCCAGAAGTGGGCCCGCGAGTTCGCCGAGAAGGAGATCCGCCCGGTCGCCCCCGGGTACGACGAGACCGAGGACTTCCCCTGGCCGGTGGTGAAGAAGGCGGCCGAGGTCGGGCTGTACGGCATGGACTTCTACCGGATGGTGGGCGAGGACGACTCGGGCATCCTCCAGCCGCTGATCGTCGAGGAGCTCTGCTGGGGCTGCGCCGGCATCTCGCTGGCCATCTTCGGCTCCGGGCTGCCGCTGGTCGCGCTGATGGCCTCGGGCACGCCCGACCAGGTCGCCACCTGGGCGCCCCGCATGTTCGGCACCCCGGACGACCCCAAGGTGGCCGCGTTCGCGGTCACCGAGCCGGGGGCCGGCTCGGACGTGTCCAGCCTGCGCACCCGCGCGGTCAGGGACGGCGGCGACTGGGTGCTGAACGGGCAGAAGGTGTTCATCACCAACGGCGGCATCGCCGACGTGCACGTCGTGGTGGCCACCGTCGACCCGTCGCTCGGCCACCGGGGGCAGGCCAGCTTCCTGGTCCCGCCGGGCACCCCCGGCCTCCGCCAGGGCAAGAAGGAGAGGAAGCTCGGGATCCGGGCCTCGCACACCGCCGAGGTGCTGCTCGAGGACTGCCGGCTGCCCGCCGACTGCCTGCTCGGAGGCGAGGAGCGGCTGAACGCCAAGCTCGGGGCGGCCCGTTCGCCTGAGGCGCGCGAGGCCCGGCTGCCTGAGGCGCGCGAGGCCCGGCTGCCTGAAGCGCGCGAGGCCACCTTGCCTGAAGCGCGCGAGGCCACCTTGCCTGAAGCGCGCGAGGCCCGCAACAAGGACCAGCGCAGGACCAGCTCGGGCGCGCTCAAGACCTTCGAGGCGACCCGCCCCATCGTCGCGGCGCAGGCCGTCGGCATCGCGCGGGCCGCGTTCGAGTTCGCCCGCGACTACGCGCGCGAGCGGACCCAGTTCGGCAAGCCGATCGCCGCCCAGCAGGCGATCGCGTTCAAGCTGGCCGACATGGCGACCGAGATCGACGCGGCCCGCCTGCTGGTCTGGCGGGCGTCCTGGATGGCCCGCAACGGCGCGCCGTTCGCCCACGCCGAGGGCTCGATGTCGAAGCTCAAGGCGGGCGAGGTCGCGGTGCGGGTCACCGACGAGGCGATCCAGGTGCTCGGCGGCTACGGCTACATCCGCGACTTCCCGGTCGAGAAGTGGCACCGCGACTCCAAGATCTACTGCCTCTTCGAGGGCACCAGCGAAATTCAGCGCCTGGTGATCTCCCGCGCCAACGGCGGCATGGCCTGACCGGGACCCGCCGGAGCAGGCAGAAGCTGGCGAAGCTGGCAAGGCGCCCTTCGGGATCCCCCGGGCCATGGCACAGGCGCTCTTGGGGGGCCGTGGGGGGAGCGAGCCCCCCCCCACATCGAACCAGAACTCAGGCTTGGAGCTCCGGGGCGCTCAGGACGGGCGGTCGCCCACCTGCTGCTCAGACCCGGGCCTGGGTGCGCGTCTCCTGGCCTGGCATGAGGACGGTGCCGAGCGGCCGGCGGCGCTCGGCCCGGGCGAGCAGCAGCAGGTGCACCGCGAACAGCGCGACCGAGCCGGCCAGGAAGAGGTAGCTGGGCAGGAGCGGGGCGCCCTTGTCCTTGTAGGCGAAGACGGTGACCGGGGCGAAGTTGGGTCGGACGAGGCCGGAGCCGGCCGGCGGCGCCTTCGGTGAGATCACGATGGCGGCCACGGTGGTGCCGTCGTCGGTGGTGTGGTAGGACCTGGAATCAAGGTTGGTGACGTCGAGCTCCTTGCTCGAGTCCTTCACGTTCTTGTTCCGCTCGTGGATGAGCTTCGCGACCGCCGCCTGCCTGGCCGTGTCCAGGTCGGCCTTGAGCTCCTCGTCGGCCGCTGGCAGCTTGCCGCCGCCCTCCGGCGCGGCCGGCGCCTCGGACCAGCCGTTGCCGGCGGCGCCCTGGAAGCCGTCGACCTTGGGGAACCTGGAGGCCACCGGGTCCTGCCTGGTGAACTCCTTGAGCGAGGCCGGGGTGCCCTTCGGCCCGGTGAGCGGCGGGGTCTCCGGCAGGCCGAACGCCCAGGTCGTCGAGAGCATGATCAAGAGGCCGAAGAAGGCGGTCGCGGCGATCAGGTACCCCTTGAGCGCGCCGAAGTTCGCCGCCAGCAGCATGTACACCGAGCCGGCCAGGCAGATGAAGCCGGTGGCGAAGAGCAGTAGACCCTTCACGGACGGGACGCCTCCTCCCTGGCCTGGCGGGCTTCGCGCCGGTACTGGCTGAGGACGACCGCCATCTGCTGCCTGGCGGTGCCCTGGGCCTTGAACCGGAGCTGCTGGCGCGGCTTGTTGTCGCTCTGGATCGAGAGCAGGTAGTTGACCAGGTTGACGATCTGCTGGTCGTTCATGGGCCCGCCGTAGCGGACGCCCCAGGTCGGCATGGGCGTGGGCGGCCGGCCCTTCTGGATCGTCTCCCAGGCCACGTCGGCCACCTGCTGGTCGGGGTGGCGCTGGTAGATCTCGCGCAGGTTGGGGGCGGGGTAGTCGGCCGGCTTGGCGTTTTTGGACCCGGGGATGACGTACCGCTTGACCACGCCGCCCTCGGCGTTGAGGCCGTGGCAGCGGGCGCAGAACTCCTCGTAGGACTGCCGGCCGAGCACGACCGACTCCTTCTCCTGCTTGGCGCCGGCCGCCCGCATCCTGGTCGGCTCGCGCACGTACAGCAAGGGCAGCAGGACGGCGAGCAACGCGGTCAGGGCGACCCCGGCGAGCTGGTAGCCCTCGAGCAGGCGGCCCTCGAGGGCCTCGTCGGTCGGGCCGGGCCGGCGCGAGGGCGGGGCGCCGCCCACCGCCCGCGCCTTCTGGCGGGCACCGGCCAGGGCGATGATCAGGACGGTCAGGACGACGAGCCCGGCCGCAACGACGAAGAAAAGGACGGCTCCCTTGCTCATGCGTTCTCCTCGCCCCCTCCGCCGCCGCCGACGCAGTGCGGGCCCTGCAGCTCCTGTCCGGTGGTGTTGGTGCCCCGGGCCGGGCCGGTGACGATCTTGGAGGTGTCGACCACCACCTGGTCGCCCTGGACGGTGATGGCGAACCGGTCGAGGCCGCGGGGGGCCGGGCCCTCCTTGTACTCGCCGGCCTGGTTGTACTTGGAGCCGTGGCAGGGGCACTCCCACCACTGGGCCGTGGCGCACCAGGGGACGCGGCAGCCGAGATGCACGCAGCGCTGGTACAGGGCCATGTAGCCGCCGCCGGCCACGCCCTTGTACACGCCCTCCCGGTCCGCCGCCTCGTCGTAGGGGACCAGGTAGAAGCGACCCTCAGGGATGTAGGCGTAGCCGTCGTTGGCCTTGACGTCGGCGTCGATCTTGGTCTTGTTGCCGGCCCTGATCTTCGTCCCGAAGCCCTCGCTGAGGTTCGGCCACAGGAAGTACACGGTCCCGGCCCCGAACCCGGCCAGGCTGGCCCCGAGGGAGGCGAGCCAGGCGTTGCGCAGGAAGGAGCGCCGGCTGACCTTGGGCTTCTTGGGCGCTGGCCGGGGGGCGGCCGGCGGGACCCCCGAGGTGGTCGCCATCGATGCGGATCCTTTGCTTCGTCGTGGTGGCTGGAACTCGAAGAAGGTGGCTAGAACTCGAAGAAGATGCAGGCTGGGTCGGGATGGATCACCGAGGAGCAGTTGTTCATCCACGGCCACACCCACTCGAAGCTCGGGCCGCGGAAGAACGAACCGGCCATGACCAGGATCGCCCAGAACATCAGGAACATCGTGAACATGAGGACCGCCAGCTTGCGGTTCTCGGGCCGCATGGACGGGTTCTTGTCGAAGTAGGGCGTCGCGGCCAGGATCACCAGGGCGACGCCCGGGATGGTCACGCCGGCCACCATGGGGTGGAAGTAGCGCAGCAGCTCCTGCAGGCCGAGGAAGTACCACGGCGCCTTGGACGGGTTCGGGGTCAGGTTGGAGTTGGCCAGCTCCCGCAGGGGCGCGTTCACGAACATCGAGAATACGGTGAGGAAGGCGAAGCAGGCGAAGGCCGCCACCGCCTCCCTGATCAGCAGGTGGGGCCAGACGTTGACCTTGTCCTCCTGGCGGGGCTCGGCCCGCTGGATGCCCTCGGGCGGGACCATGGCGAGCAGGCGGTGGGTCTCCCCCTGCTTGGCCGCGGCGCCGGCCTGGCCGGGCAGGCCCTTGGTGGCCACCGCGGCGGCCACCCGGGCCGCGCGCTCCTCAGGGGTGAGCCGCCGGCCGTTGCCCCCGTTGCCGCCCGGCGCGGGCGGGGCCGGCGCCGGGCGGGCGGCCGCCGCCGCCGCCGCCGCCGCGGGTGCTTGGGCCGGCGCGGTGGCCACGGCCGCTGGCTGCGCGGCGGCGGCCGGCTCCGCCGCCGGGGCGGCGGGAGCGGCCGCGGCCACGCCGCGGTTGGGCCCCCGGGCCCGGCGCACGGCGACCGACTTGGCCTTGGCCCGGGCGGTGCGCTCGGACTCGCCGGCTGCGATCAGGCGGTCGTAGGTTTCCTTGTCCGGCGCGATCTCCTCTGCCATGAGGTACCTCTCCTACAGCGGGCCCGAGATGCCGCCGTCCTTGCGGATCCGCCAGAAGTGGACCGCCATGAAGATGACGGCCACGAAGGGCAGCGCCAGGACGTGCAGCACGTACCAGCGGATGAGGGTTGCCGGCCCGATCTCCACCGCGCCGAGCAGGACGAAGCGAACCTGGTCCCCGATCACCGGGGTGTAGCCCATCATCGAGGTGCCGACCGCCACCGCCCAGATCGCGAGCTGGTCCCAGGGCAGCAGGTAGCCGGTGAACGACAGCAGCAGCGTGAGCAGCAGCAGCACCACGCCCACGACCCAGTTGAACTCCCGCGGCGGCTTGTAGGCGCCGTGGTAGAAGACGCGGGCCATGTGCAGGAACACGGTGAACACCATGAGGTGGGCCGCGTAGCGGTGCACGTTGCGCATGAGCTGGCCGAAGTTCACCGACGCGGACAGGGCCTGCATGTCGTTGTAGGCAAGCTCCTGCCCCAGCCCGGCCGACGGCCGGTAGAAGAACATCAGGAAGATGCCGGTGATCGTCAGCAGGATGAACAGGAAGAAGGTGAGCCCGCCGAGGCAGAAGGTGTAGGTCAGCTTCAGCCCGTGCCGCTTCACCTTCACCGGGTGCAGGTGGTACAGCACGTTGTTCATCATCGCCAGGGCCCGGTCCCGGGACGTGTCCCGGTAGCCGGGCCGGTAGATGGAGCCCGGCCGGAAGATCGACTTCCAGACCTGCGACTCGCGGGTCTGCTTCCACAGCTCCCCCGGGCTGGGGGGCTTCGGCGGCCGCTTCAACGCCACGTGCGTCTCCTCGAGGTCGACGGCCCGGGAGTCCTACCGGCACGGGCACGTCCTGTTTTTCGTTGCTGCCTGATCCCTACCCCTTGGCCGCCGCCTTGCCCTCGCCCACCCTGGCGTACCAGAGGGCGCCGGTCGGGCAGCGGTCGATGCAGATGCCACAGCGCACGCACTCGTTGTCGTCGATGACGAACAGGGCGTGCGACGACTGGGCCAGGGTGGTGACCTCCTGGCCCTGGCCGTCCTTCACGATGTCCGGGGCCAGCATGTAGATGCAGTCCCACGGGCAGACGTCCTCGCAGGCGCGGCAGAGGATGCACAGCTCAGGGGAGAGGGCGATGTGCCGGCGCGGCTTGATCCGGTCCTGCAGCCAGTTCGGGTCCACCGTGGCCAGCGTGTAGTCGTCGTGCATGCTCGGCTTGTTGGGGTTCATCTTCCGGTCCCCTCACTTGTAGCCACCGGTCGCCTCCCGCTTCTCCTCGCCGGCCGGGAGCACCTTGGGCTTGCGCTTGCTGTAGGCGCGCACCGCCAGGCCGCCGGCGGTGAGCACCACCCCGTACCAGCCGACCACGACGACGTCGCGGACGGCCTGCATGGGCAGGGTGAGCGTGCGGAAGCCCAGGGGGAGGCGGAAGGTGTAGGTCCACTTCAGCACCCCGTCGGCGTAGTACAGGAACCACGACGGGATGACCGCCATGGTGATGAACAGCCCGAGCCACAGGGCCATCGTCACCAGCGTGAGGGACACCCAGCGCTCGCCCTCGTCCTTCGGTCGAACCAGCGACACCCTGCGCTCGCCCTCGTCCTTCGGTCGAACCAGCGACACCCTGCGACCTCCGCGGTCCTCGTGGTGGGCACGCCGTGCGCGTGCGGGACGGACACCGCGCCCCACCGACCTGTCCTGCGGGACACCGGTCCTCGAGCGGTCTCCCGCCTGGGGCGCATCGTAGCATCCGTCCGGTGCACCGCCAACGCACAGCCGTGCAGGTCACAGGCGATATCGGGGCTCGTTCGCCCCTTCACGAGTTCACGTGACCGGTCGCACGAGCGCACATGGCCGGGAGGTGCCACGCTCATCCTCTCGCGTCCCCGCCGATAGACTCGATCCGATCCGTTCGACCAGCACGAGGAACCGCCAATGTCGCGCCGCACCGTCATCGCCGGGATGGGCGTGCTCGGCGTGCTCGCCCTGGCCGCGCTCGTGGCCAGGGTCGGCGCGGGCGGCACGGGCTTGCCCCCGAGCGCACCCCCGGCCAGGTCAGGCGCGCCCCGGCCGCCGCCTACCTGGAGGAGTTCGAGGTCTCCTACCCGTCCCTCTACGACCAGCCGTCCCGGCTGCCCCAGCTCCTCCGGGGCGACGGCGGCGAGGGGCCGCCCTACACGCTCGTGGTCGACGCGCAGGGCCGGATCGCGGCGCGCATCTTCGGCGTGCTCGGCGGCGGCCCGGTCGCCCCGCGGTCCAGGCCCAGCTCCTCGGCGACGTCGTCGACCAGGTGGCGTGACGACGTGCGAGCGGGCGCACTCGGAACCGGTCGCGTGAGGGAGGTGCGCCACCGTCGATGAGCGTTGCGGAGCGGGCCCAGGACATCGTCGCCGGTGGCAACCTGTTGCTTGCCATGCTGGTGGCGGCCGCGGCCGGGTTCGTCTCGTTCGCCTCGCCCTGCGTGCTCCCGCTCGTGCCCGGCTACCTCTCCTACATGTCGGGCGTGTCAGGCCGCGACGTGGAACAGGGCGGCCGCCGGGTGGGCCGCGTGGTGCTCGGCGCCGCCCTGTTCGTGCTCGGCTTCTCGCTGGTGTTCGTCGCCCTCGGCGCCGCCCTGGGCGCGCTCACCGACTGGCTGCGGTTCAACCGGGGCACGGTGATCCGGGTCGCCGGGGTGCTGGTGATCGTCATGGGGCTGTTCCTGGCCGGGGTCCTCAAACCCCGCTTCCTGTACCGCGAGCGGCGCATCCAGGCCAACCGGGTGCCCTCGGGGCTGGCCGGGGCGCTGCCCCTGGGCATGGTGTTCGGGCTCGGCTGGACCCCGTGCATCGGGCCGACCCTGGGCGCGGTCCTCGGGCTCGCGGCCGGCGTGGGCGGGGCGGGCCGGGGCGCGGTGCTGCTGTTCGCCTACTCGCTCGGCCTCGGGATCCCGTTCCTGGTCGCCGCGCTCGGCTTCAGCACCGCGGTCGGGCGCTTCCCCGCCCTGCGCGCCCGCTTCCGCTTGTTCGAGCTCGCCGGCGGCGGGATGCTGGTGGTCATCGGCCTGCTCCTGGTGACCGGGCTGTGGGCCGACTTCCTGGCCCGGCTGCAGTCCTGGGCGGGCGCGGTCTCCCTCCCCCTGTAGAGGAAGGTAGTCGCTTGGCGGTGCAGTCACCCGAATCGGCCACCCGGCCCGGCCCGGGCCCGTCCCGCCAGCCCCTCGGGCTGACCCTGCGGCAGGCCTGGCGCGAGTTCCGCTCCATGCGGACCGCGCTGATCCTGCTGTTCACCATCGCCGTCGCCTCCATCCTGGGGAGCCTGTTCCCCCAGCGGGGCCTGTCACCGCAGCGGGTCGCCCAGTACCTCGCCGACCACCCGGGGATCGGGCCGACCCTGGACCGCCTCGGCATGTTCGACGTGTTCGGGTCGGCCTGGTTCACCGCCATCTACGTCGCCCTGCTCACCGCGCTGGTCGCCTGCCTGGTCCCCAGGACCAGGGCGTTCGCCCGCATGGTCCGGGCCCGGCCTCCCCGGTCCGGCGCCGGGCTCGACCGCTACCGCAACACGGCCGCCTTCGACCCGGCCGTCCCGCCCGAGCAGGCGCTGGCAGCGGCCAGGCGCGTGCTCCGCCGGCGGCGCTACCGGGTGGCCGTGCACGGCGACTCCGTGGCGGCCGAGAAGGGCTACCTGCGGGAGGCGGGGAGCCTGCTGTTCCACGTCTCGTTCCTGCTCCTGCTGGTCGGGCTCGCCTACGGCAAGGGCTGGGGCTACCGCGGCCAGGTCACCCTGGTCGAGGGCGACACCATCTCCAACACCCGGGTCAACTACGACGCGTTCACCCCGGGCCGCTGGTACGGGCCCGAGCAGCTCCCCCAGTTCAGCCTCAGGCTGGACGACTTCGCCAACTCGTTCTGGCCGTCGGGGCTGCCGCGCGACTTCGCCTCCCGTCTGACCGCGGTCGACGCCGAGGGGCGCACCCAGCGGCAGCGGGTGGGGGTGAACCGGCCCATGACCGTGGACGGCACGCGGGTGTTCCAGTCCGACTACGGCTACGCGCCGCTGGTGAAGGTCACCTTGAACCGGCCCGGGGGCAGGCGGACCGTGCCCCAGGACGGCCCCCTGCTCACCCTGCGCGACCAGGCCACCGAGGTGTCCAACGGGGCGGTCAAGCTGCCCATGCTCGACCCGCAGGTGGGGCTCGACGTCACCATGTTCACCGGCTTCCGGCTCACTCCCGGCCCGGACGGGCGGGCCGAGATCGGCAACGACCCCCGCCTGGTCAACCCGCTGCTGGTGGTCTTCCCCTGGCAGGGTGACCTGCACGCCGACGAGGTCCAGAGCGTGTTCACGCTCGACCGCACCGACCTGCGCCCGCTCGCCGACCGGCCGCTGCTGATCCCGCTCGGGCAGACCAGGGAGCTGCCCGGCGGCCTGGGCACGGTCTCGTTCACCGGCGTGCGCCAGTACACCGTGCTCACCCTGGCCCGCGACCCCGGGGTGCCGATCGTGCTGGCGGCGGCCGTGCTGATCCTGCTCGGCCTGCTGCCGTCCCTCTACGTGACCCGGCGCCGGGTCTGGGTGCGGGCGGCCGCGGCCGGGCCCGGGACCTCCCGGGTGGAGGCGGCCGGGCTCGCCCTGCAGGGCAAGACGGCCTTTGCCGACGAGTTCCAGGACCTGGCGGCCGACCTCGGCCGCGAGCTGGACCGGTCGCCCCGAGCCGGCGGCAGGGATACCCTTGGCGGCGTCGCCGAAGAAGAGGACGAGGCGCCCGCCGCCAGGTCCCCCTCAGGGTGAGCGACCCGACCGACGCGCACAGGAGCGAGGCCCATGTCCACCGCCAGGATGGCTGAACTGTCCGACACGCTGGCGTGGCTGGCCGTGCTCAGCTACGCGGTCGGCGCGGTGCTGTTCGGCTTCGAGTTCGCCTACCGGGTGCGCTGGGCCGGCCGGGCCGGCGTGCTGGTCGCGGTGGCCGGGCTCGGGGCCAACGCCGGCGCCGCCGTCGCCAGGGGGCTGGCCGCCCAGCGGGTGCCCTGGGGGAACATGTACGAGTACTCGGTCATGGTCGGGCTCGTCACCGTGGCCGCGTTCCTGGTCTGGGTGGCCCGCCGGCGCGAGGTGCGGCCGCTCGGGGTCTTCGTGCTCCTGCCCGCGGTGCTCGCCATCGCCATCGGTGGCGTCGCCCTGCGCACGCCGGCCGGCCCGCTGGTGCCCGCGCTGAACTCGGGCTGGATCAAGATCCACGTGGCCGCGGCCATCGTCGGGTCGTCCACGCTCTGCCTGGCCTCCATCTTCAGCGTCCTGTACCTGGTCAAGGACCACTTCGAGCGGCGTGCGGCCGGGCCGCGGCCGCCGCTGGTGGCCGGCGGCGCCCGCACCGCCGACCGGGCCGAGGTGCGCGAGGCCATCGCCAGCTACGTCGAGGAGGAGACGGAGGCGCGCGACGGTGAGCCCCTGCCGGCCCGCACGGTCTGGGACCGGATGCTCTCGGCCAAGCGGCTGGACGACCTCGCCTACCGGACGACCGCGTTCGGCTTCCCGATCTGGACGTTCGCGATCATCGCGGGCGCCGTCTGGGCCCAGTCGGCCTGGGGCCGGTACTGGGGCTGGGACCCCAAGGAGACGTGGTCGTTCATCACCTGGGTGGTGTTCGCGGCCTACCTCCACGCCAGGGCCACCGCCGGCTGGCGTGGCCGCGGCGCGGCCTGGATCGGCGTGCTCGGCCTGGTCGCGCTGCTGGTGAACTTCTACGTGGTCAACATCTGGGTGGTCGGGCTGCACAGCTACGCCGGCGTCTGAGGGCCGTTCCGACCCTCGCACCACGACGACCCCTGGCCCCGGCCTACCCGGCTGTCACGTCCCGGGGTCGGCCCAGAAGGACGCCGCCCAGGTCACGCGGGCCAGCTCCGCCTGCCCCCCGAGGTCCGGGTGGAAGTAGTCGAGCACCGACACCTGGCTGGCGGCGAACCGGTACCGGTGGGTGGCCAGGCCGTCGAAGCGGCAGGCGCTCCAGGCCGCGCAGGCGTCCGCGAGGATGCCGTTGTACTGGTGCGTCCGCTCGACGACCGCCTGCCGCTGCTCGGGGCCGCTGGACCGGGCCAGCATCGACGGGCAGATGCGGCCCAGCCGCCACGCCAGGCGGGCCCGGCGGTCGGTGTGGAGGACCTCCCAGAGCCGGTGGAGGTCGGGGATGCTGCTGACGAACACGTGCGCGCCGGCCGGCAGCCCGGCCTGCAGCACCGCCAGCGTCGCCCGCCACTGGCTGGCGAAGGCCGCGGCCGGGGTCATGGCGGCCGCCGACGGGGCGCACAGGTCGTTGGCACCGAACAGCACGGTGACGTACCGGGCCTGGCGGGCCACGGCCTGGCGGGCCTGCCCGGGCCCGTCGGCCATCTTGGCGCCGCTCACCGCGAGGTCCCAGCGCCGGCCGGTCACGGCCGGGCTCCGGGCCCGGATGCGCTCGTAGTGGCTGGTGATGCCGTCGTGCGGAAGCCAGCCGGTCGACCACGACAGGCTGGGATGGTCCCCGTACCAGCAGCAGGCGTCGAACGCCTGGCTGATCGAGTCGCCGATGGCCGCGATCGAGTCGGGCAGCGGCGGCGCGGCGGCCCGGGCGGGCGTCCGGGCCGCCGCGCCCGTGCCGGACAGTACGAGGGCGGCGGCGAGGACGATGCCGGAGACACTCCGCCGCATGTGGTCCCTCCATCCGGCAGGCACAAGACGGACCGACACAGCATCCCAGAACGGTGCTCCGATTCCCACTCCCCTTCGGATCGAATCGCCTGGCCGTCTGGATGGAATCGCCTTGCCGTCTGGATGGAATCGACGGCGGGTGGCGGGAGCCGCCGTCCCACGCCCTGGGATGGGAGAATGGCGGCCCCTGTTCCCTGACGTGGAGGAGCCCGCATGGGCGTGTCACCGGCGGCCGAGCGGACCTCGGCGGGGGTGCGGCGCATGTTCGACCGGGTGGCGCCCAGGTACGACCTTGCCAACACGGTGTTCTCGCTCGGGCAGGACCGGGCCTGGCGGCGGGCGGCGGCCGCGGCCGCCCAGCTGGAGGCGGGGGAGCTCGCGGTCGACGTCGCCTGCGGGACCGGGGCGCTCACCCGGGAGCTGGCCAGGATCGCCCCGGGCGCGATCGTGACCGGGTTCGACTTCTCGTGGGAGATGGTGCGCCGGGGGACGGGGGAGAACGGGAGACCCTGGCTCGCGGTGGCCGACGCGCTCCGGCTGCCGCTGGCCGACGGGTCGGCAGACGTGCTGACCATCGCGTTCGGGCTGCGGAACCTGCCAGAGCCCGGCCGGGGCCTGCTCGAGTTCCGCCGCGTCCTGCGCCCTGGCGGGCGCCTGGTCGTCTGCGAGTTCTCGCAGCCCGTGGTGCCCGTGCTCAGCCAGGTCTACGGGCGCTACCTCACCCGGCTCATGCCCCTGGCCGCCCGCAAGCTGTCCAGCGACCCGGAGGCCTACCAGTACCTGGCCCGCTCGATCAGCGCCTGGCCCGACCAGCCGGGCCTGGCCAGATGGGTCCAGGAAGCCGGCTTCGAGAAGGTTCGCTGGCGAAACCTGTCAGGCGGCATCGTCGCCTTGCACCACGGGGCGGCGGCCTGAGCGGCGGCGCGGCGGTCCTCGCACGGAACTGGACACGGTGACCGGGAAGGACCCGCGGGGGCACGCGCAGGACCGCTGATGACCTGCTCAGGTCCGCGGCTTGCGCCGCACGATCTCGTGGTCCCAACCCGCGTGGATGCCGCAGTGGGAGGTCGGGTTGTAGCGGGACAGGCGCACCCTGCAGCCGTCGGTGGCGCAGTGGCGGAGCCCGTCGATCGAGCGCACCTCCTGCGGGGCGCCGACCGCGCGCCGCTTGGCATGCCGCTTGCGTACCACCATGCCAGACATGATCCCCAAGGCCGAGCAGGCAGAAACCCTTCTGTTCCGTGGCGCCTCCCGCCCTGTTTCTGTGGCGCCTCCCCCCCGCCGGGGAACTATGCTTTGCGTGCCTGGCCCGGCCCGGCGTTTGCCGGGGCGGGCCACCCGGCCTACACTCCGGGTGGCGAACTTGTGCGCTGATTCACAAGGACACGCAGAGCCTGGGAGACGACGGTGACCAGCCAGTACGACGCGCTCGTGGTCGGCGGGGGGCCGGGTGGGGCGGCGGCCGCCTTCCACTTCGCCCGCGCCGGCGCACACGTGCTGCTGGTGGAGAAGGCCGGCTACCCCCGCGACAAGGTCTGCGGCGACGGGCTGACCCCCCGGGCGGTGGCCGCGCTCGACGCGATGGGCCTTCGCGACGAGTACCGGACCTGGTCGCGCAGTGCCGGGCTCAAGGTGCACGGCGGCGGGCTGGTGCTCGAGCTGCCCTGGCCCGAGCTGTCGGCGTACCCGTCCTACGGGCTGGCCCGGCCCCGGACCGACTTCGACCAGCTCCTGGCCCGCCACGCCGAGAAGACGGGGGCGACCCTCTGGGACTCCACCGAGGCGGTCGCCCCGCTCGTCGAGCACGGGCTGGTCCGCGGGGCGGTGGTCCGCCGCGAGGGCGAGGACCCGGTCGAGGTGCGGGCCGAGGTCGTGGTCGCCGCCGACGGCGCCTCCAGCCGCTTCGCCCAGGCCCTCGGCCTGCACCGGGACGAGCGCCGGCCCATCGGCGTGGCCATCCGCCAGTACTTCGCCAGCGACCGCGACCGCGACCCCTGGCTCGACTCCTACCTGGAGCTGTGGCGGGGCGACGACCTCCTGCCCGGCTACGGCTGGGTGTTCCCGATGGCCGACGGCACCCTGAACGTCGGCCTCGGCCTGCTCAACACCTCCAGCCACTTCCGCAACACCAACTACCGCCGGCTCCTGGACGGCTGGCTCCCGACGGTCGGCCGGGACTGGGGGTTCACTCCCGCCGACGCGGTCGGCGGGCCGCGGTCGGCCCCCCTGCCGATGGCCGCCAGCCGGCACCCGCCGCTGCACCGGGGGGTCATGTTCGTGGGCGACGCGGCCGGCCTGGTCAACCCGTTCAACGGCGAGGGCATCGACTACGCGATGGAGAGCGGCCGGCTCGCGGCCGAGACCGGGCTGGCCGTGCTCGCCAGCGGCGACCGGTCCCTGCTGGGCCGCTACCGCTCCGGGGTCGAGCTCCGCTACGGGTCGTACTTCGCCCTCGGCCGGGCGTTCGTGCGCGCGATCGGCGACCCCCGGGTCATGAAGGTCGCGACCAGGTACGGGCTGCCCCGGCCGGCCCTGATGCGGGTCGTGCTCAAGCTGCTCGCCAACCTGCACGAGCCCGCGGGCGGGGACGCCGCCGACCGGGTCGTGCGGGCGCTGACCTGGATGGCTCCGTCGAGGTGAGGGGCATGTGGAGCATGGTTTGCGCACAATCGGAAGGGGCACGTAGTTTGGCGGCTCCGTCCCGTACTTCACCCCGCACGCGCCAGCGTGCCGGCGGTCCCTACGCGCCGGTGGGAGGCCAAACGTGAGCCTCGGCTCCTTCACCCCGATCCTGGTCATGATGGCGCTGGCGACGGGCTTCGCCGTGGTCTCCATCCTCGTGTCGGCCTTCCTGGCCCCCCACCGGCCGACCAGGGCCAAGTACTCCGCCTACGAGTCGGGCATCGAGCCGGGCCGGCTCCCCAAGGGCGAGCGCTACCCGGTCAAGTTCTACCTGACCGCGATGCTGTTCGTGGTGTTCGACGTCGAGGTGATCTTCCTCTACCCCTGGGCGGTGGTCTTCCGGCAGCTCGAGCTGTTCGGCCTGATCGAGATGGGCATCTTCATCGGGCTGGTCACGATCGCCTACGTCTACGACTGGAAGCGCGGCGGATTGGAGTGGGACTGACATGGGCACCGGGAGCGGACTCGAGAAGCTGCCTGGCGGCATCCTCGTCACCACGGTCGAGAAGCTGGCCAACTGGGCCCGCAAGGGCTCGCTCTGGCCGGCCACCTTCGGCCTGGCCTGCTGCGCCATCGAGATGATGGCCACCGGCGCCGGCCGCTACGACCTTGCCCGCTTCGGCATGGAGGTGTTCCGGGCCTCGCCCAGGCAGGCCGACCTCATGATCGTGGCCGGCCGGGTGTCGCAGAAGATGGCGCCGGTGCTGCGCACCATCTACGACCAGATGCCCGAGCCCAAGTGGGTCATCTCCATGGGCGTCTGCGCCACCTCGGGCGGCATGTTCAACAACTACGCGATCGTCCAGGGCGTCGACCAGATCGTGCCGGTCGACATGTACGTGCCCGGCTGCCCGCCCCGGCCGGAGCTGCTGATGGACGGCATCATCCGGCTCCACGAGAAGATCAAGAAGGGCGAGCCGCGCTCCAAGCTCGTCCTGCAGGAGGCATGAGCCAGGTGCAGCCCCCCCGCGAGACCACCGCCACGCCCCCCGACGCCCTGCAGCCGGTCCTGACCGGCCTGCGGGAGCGCTTCGGCCAGGCGGAGCCGCAGGTGACCGGCCACCGCGGCGAGGTCACCGTCGAGCTCGACCGGGCCCACCTGGTCGACGTGGCCACCTGGCTGCGCGACGACCCGGCCGCGCGCTTCCGCCACCTCTCCGACCTGTCGGGCACCGACTACCCCGACCGTCCCGACCGCCTCTGCGTCGACTACCACCTCTACTCGTTGGAGCACAACGTGCGCCTGCGGCTCAAGGTCCGCGTCACGGTGGAGGACCCGCACGTCCCGAGCGTGACCGGGGTGTGGCCGACCGCCAACTTCCACGAGCGCGAGGTGTACGACTTCTTCGGGGTGCGCTTCGACGGCCACCCCAACCTCGTCCGCATCCTCATGCCCGAGGACTGGAAGGGCTACCCCCAGCGCAAGGACTACCCCCTCGGCGGGGTGGACGTCGACTACCACGGCGCCCACGTGCCGCCGCCCGACACCAGGCGGTACAAGGGAGGGTGGACGAGCACATGAGCGAGATCCTCCGCGACCATGCCGACGAGGCCACGCGGGACGTGCCCCAGGAGGCGCCCGAGCCCGGCCGTCCCTCCACCAGCCAACCCGTGGACCAGGCCGTGGTCCGGCCTGGCGAGGCGCTCGACCTGCCCCCCGCCGCGGCCGCCGAGCACGTCACCCTGAACCAGCGGCGGGCCAGGCAGGTGGTGGCCATGGGCGGCGGCGACTGGGCCGAGGTGACCGCCCGTGCCGACGCCGAGGGCGACGACGACCTCATGGTCATCAACATGGGCCCGCAGCACCCCTCCACCCACGGCGTGCTGCGGCTGGTGGTCGAGCTGCGCGGCGAGGAGGTGGTCAAGCTCGAGCCGGTGATCGGCTACCTCCACACCGGCATCGAGAAGTCCATCGAGTTCCGCACCTGGGTCCAGGGGGTCACCTTCGTGACCCGCATGGACTACCTGTCGCCGATCTTCAACGAGACCGCCTACTGCCTGGCGGTGGAGAAGCTGCTCGGCGTCGAGCCACCCCGCCGCGCGCGGGCGCTGCGGGTGCTGCTGATGGAGCTGAACCGGGTCGCCTCCCACCTGGTGTGGCTGGCGACCACGGGCCTGGAGCTGGGCGCCCTTTCGGTGATGCTGTACGGCTTCCGGGAGCGGGAGGAGATCCTCGACATCCTGGAGGACGTCACCGGGCTGCGCATGAACCACGCCTGGGTGCGGCCGGCCGGAGTCGTCCAGGACCTGCCCGACGGCACCGAGGACAAGATCCGCAGGTTCGTGCGCGACATGCGCGCCAAGGCCGACGAGTACGAGACGCTGCTGACCAACAACCCCATCTGGCTGGAGCGCACCAGGGGCATCGGCCACCTCAGCCAGGACCGGCTCATCGAGCTGGGCGTCACCGGCCCGATGCTGCGCGCCTCGGGACTGGCCCACGACCTCCGCAAGGCCGAGCCCTACAGCGGGTACGAGCAGTACGACTTCGAGGTGCCCACCGCCACCGGCTCCGACGTCTACGCCCGCTACCAGGTCCGGCTGGCCGAGATGCGCCAGAGCCTGCGGATCGTCGAGCAGGTCCTGGACTCGCTGCCCGGCGGCCCGGTCATGATCGAGGACCCCAAGGTCGGCTGGCCTGCCCGGCTGGCCCTGGGACCCGACGGCCTGGGAAACTCACCTGCCCACGTCAACCACATCATGGGCGAGTCCATGGAGGCCCTGATCCATCACTTCAAGATGGTGACCGAGGGCTTCAAGGTCCCGGCCGGCGAGGTCTACGTCACCGTCGAGTCGCCAAGGGGCGAGCTCGGCTACCACGTGGTCTCCGACGGCAGCAACCTGCCCTACCGCGTCCACGTGCGCGACCCGTCGTTCGTGAATCTACAGACCGGCGGCCCCATGGCCGAAGGGCTGCTCGTCGCCGACGTCATCGCCGCCATGTCCTCGATCGACCCCGTCCTCGGCGGTGTCGACCGCTGACCTCACCGCCGAGCCCAAGGAGAACACCGTCGCCGTGCCCCTGACCGACGAGACCCTGGCCCGCGCCGAGGAGCTCATCGCCCGCTACCCGGAGCGGCGCTCGGCCCTGCTGCCGATCCTGTTCCTGCTCCAGGCCGAGGACGGCTACGTCTCGCCGGCCGGGGTGGCCCAGGCGGCCGGGCTGCTCGGCCTGACCAAGGCCGAGGTCGGCGCGGTCGCGACGTTCTACACGATGTTCCGCCGCCGCCCGGTCGGCAGGTACGTCGTGTCGGTCTGCCGCACCCTGTCGTGCCAGCTCCGCGGCTCGCGCGAGATCGCAGCCGCGCTCGCCGAGCGGCTCGACACGCCGCTCGGCGGCACCGACGAGAGCGGCATGGTCACGGTGGAGGAGGTCGAGTGCCTGGCCGCCTGCGACGGCGCCCCGGTCGTGCAGGTCAACACCGAGAACTACGAGCGGCTCACCACCGAGCAGGCGCTGGGGCTGGTCGAGGCCCTGCTCCGCGACGAGGTGCCCCCGCCGACGTCCGCCGCCGAGGGGTCGGTCACCGAGCCGTCCGCGGCGGCCCTGCACTGGCGGCTGGCCGGGCTCGGCGAGCCCCCGGCGCGGCTGGTCGGGCGCCGGCCCGGGCAGGTCTCGGGCGTGGCCACCGCGTTCCCGCCCCAGCCCCCGGCGCCCTCGGTCACCGAGGACCCCACCGACCGCTCCGTGCAGGAGCTGCGCACCGGCGTCGACCACGGCGGCGCCCGGCCCAAGGCCGAGGCTCCGCAGCCGCCGCAGAGCCCGGAGGCGGGGCGGGCGCCCGAGCAGGCGAAGGACCAGCCTGGTCCGCACGAGCGTGAGCAGCCGGGAGGTGACTCGCGGTGACCGACGAGGTGCGGGTGCTGAGCAGCCGCTGGCGGGACGGCGGGGCCCACGAGATCGACCGCTTCACCGAGCTCGACGGCTACGCGAGCCTGGACGCCGCCTTCGCCAGGAGCCCGGCCGACCTGGTCCAGCTGGTCAAGGACTCCGGTCTGCGGGGCCGGGGCGGGGCCGGGTTCCCCACCGGCATGAAGTGGGGCTTCCTGGCCAAGGGCACCGGCAAGCCGACCTACCTGGTGGTCAACGCCGACGAGAGCGAGCCCGGCACCTTCAAGGACATGGAGCTGCTCGAGCGTGACCCGCACGCCCTGGTCGAGGGCGTGATCGTTTCCGCCTACGCCATCGGCTGCCGCACCGCCTTCGTCTACCTGCGCGGCGAGTGCGGCTTCGCCGGGCGGCGGCTGGCCGCCGCGATCGACGCCGCCTACGACAAGGGCCTGCTGGGCCGGGACATCCGGGGGTCCGGCTTCGACCTGGACGTGGTCCTGCACCGGGGCGCCGGCGCCTACATCTGCGGCGAGGAGACCGCCCTGCTCTCCTCGCTCGAGGGCCAGCGGGGCCAGCCCAAGCTGCGCCCGCCCTTCCCGGCCGTGGAGGGCCTGTACCGGGCGCCGACCACGGTCAACAACGTCGAGACGATCGCCACCGTCCCCTGGATCGTCCGCAAGGGCGTGGACTGGTTCCGGAGCATGGGGACCGAGAAGTCCCCCGGCCCGAAGCTCATCAGCGTCTCGGGCGACGTCAACAACCCGGGCAACTTCGAGTTCCCGATGGGCACGCCCGCCCGCGACGTCATCATGGAGGCGGCCGGTGGGATGCTGGACGGCAAGTCGCTCAAGGCGTGGACGCCCGGCGGCTCCTCCACCCCCCTGCTCACCGCCGACCACCTCGACGTCACCTTCGACTTCGAGGCCATCCAGGCTGCGGGCAGCCTGCTCGGCACGGCCGCGGTGATCGTGCTGTCGGAGGACGTCTGCATCGTCCGCGCCTGCCTGAACTTCACCGAGTTCTACGCCCACGAGTCGTGCGGCAAGTGCACCCCGTGCCGGGAGGGCACCGACTGGATGCGCAAGATCCTGATCCGGCTCGAGACCGGGCAGGGACGCAAGGAGGACCCGGACACCCTCAAGGACATCAGCGACGGGATCTTCGGCCGGGTGTTCTGCGCGCTCGGCGACGGCGCCACCAGCCCGATCCTGTCCGGCCTCAAGCACTTCCCCGACGAGTTCGCCCAGCACGCCGACGGCCACGGCTGCCCGTTCCCGGGCGCCAGGGTGGCCGTCGGCGCGCACTAGGAGACCCGCCCATGGCCGACAAGCCGAGCACCGTCAAGGTCACCATCGACGGCACCGAGCTGGAGGTGCCGCCCGGCACCCTGGTGATCCGGGCCGCCGAGCGGGTCGGGGTCGTCGTCCCCCGCTTCTGCGACCACCGGCTGCTCGCCCCCCTCGGCGCCTGCCGACAGTGCCTGGTCGAGATCGAGGGCCAGCGCAAGCCGCTGACCGCCTGCACCACCACGGTCACCGACGGGATGGTGGTGAAGACCCAGGAGACCAGCGAGGTGGCCAGGGCCGGCCAGGAGAGCAACCTCGAGTTCCTGCTGATCAACCACCCGCTCGACTGCCCCATGTGCGACAAGGGCGGCGAGTGCCCCCTGCAGGACCAGACCATGGCCCACGGCCCCGGCGAGACCCGCTTCGTCGAGACCAAGCGGCGCTACGAGAAGCCGATCAAGATCTCCGAGACCGTGCTGCTGGACCGCGAGCGCTGCGTGCTCTGCGCCCGCTGCACCCGGTTCTCCAGCGAGATCGCGGGCGACCCGTTCATCGAGCTGTTCGAGCGCGGCGCGCTCGAACAGGTGGCGATCTTCGACGACGAGCCCTACGACAGCTACTTCTCCGGCAACGTCGTGCAGATCTGCCCGGTGGGCGCGCTCACCTCGCCGTCCTACCGGTTCCAGGCCCGCCCGTTCGACCTGTCGTCCAGCGAGGGCGTGTGCAACCACTGCGCCGCAGGGTGCAACCTGCGCATCGACTCCCGCCGCGGCCTGGTCACCCGCCAGCTCGCCGTCGACAACGACGAGGTGAACGAGGCCTGGAACTGCGACCGGGGCCGCTACGGCTTCGCCTGGGCGCAGGACCCCAAGCGGGTGCTGGTCCCGAACGTCAACGACGGCGGCCGGCTGCGCACCGCCTCCTGGCCGGAGACGCTGCGCCGGGCCGCCGACGGGATCAGGGCGGCCCGTGGCAAGGGCGTCGGGGTGCTGGTCGGCGGCCACCTGACCGACCAGGACGCGTACGCGCTGCAGAAGCTGGCCCGGGTGACGCTGCGCACCAACAACGTCGACGCTCGCGCCTGGCCGGAGGGCGAGGCCGGGTCGGCGGTCGCGGCCCGGGTCGCCGGCCGGTCCGGCCCCACCTACGCCGACCTCGAGGCGGCCCGGGCGGTCGTGGTGGTCGACCTCGACCCGCACGAGGAGTCGCCCATCCTCTTCCTGCGCCTGCGCAAGGCCGCCCTGCGCAAGCGCGTCCCGGTGGTCACGGTCGGGCCCCGGGCCGGCCGTCTGGCCGAGTTCGCCACCGTGGTGCCGACCCTGCCCGGGGGCGAGCCCGAGGCGCTCGCCGCCCTCGGCCGGGGCGAGGGCGACGCCGGCCGCATCGTGGCCGGCGCGCGCGGGTCCGGGGACGCGGCCGGGCCCGGCTCGGGCAAGGGGCCGGTCGTGGTGCTGGCCGGCTGGCGGGCGGCCGCCGGCGGCGCCCTCGATGCCGCGGCCCGGCTCGCCGACGGGCTCGGCGCCCGCCTGGCCTGGGTGCCCAGGCGGGCGGGGGACCGGGGCGCGCTCGACGTCGGCGCCCGGCCCGACCTGCTCCCCGGCGGCCGCGGCGTGGCCGACCCGGCGGCCCGGGCCGAGCTGGCCGAGGCCTGGGGGGTCTCCGAGGGCCTGCCCGAGGAGCCCGGCCTGGACGGCCCGGCCATGGTCGGGGCCGCCGCAGCCGGTGAGCTCGGGGTGCTGCTGCTCGCCGGGGTGGACCTGGTACGCGACTACGGCCCGCGCGAGCTGGCCGAGCGTGCCCTGGCCAACGCGTTCGTGGTCGCGATCGACCACTCGGTGAACGACACCACCTGCCACGCCGACGTGCTGCTGCCCGGCGTGGTCCACGCCGAGACCGAGGGCACCTTCACCGACTGGGAGGGACGCGTCCAGCGCCAGCGGCCCGCCGTCCCGGTCGGCGGCGCCGCCCAGACCGTGTGGGAGCTGGCCGACCAGCTCTCGGTCAAGCTCAAGGCCGACCTCGGGCTGGCGAGCTGGGACCGGGTCGCGGCCGAGACCGAGCGGTTCCGGGCCCCCCCGGAGCGCGCCGAGGCCGCGCCCCCCGCCGGGCCGGCCCAGGCCGCGCCTCCCGCCGGGCCGACCGAGGCGCGGGAGCCGGAGGTATCGGCGGCCGAGGCGCGCGCGCCGGAGGTGTCGGCGGCCCGGACAGGGGAGCCGGAGGCGTCGGCGGCCCGGGAGCGCGGGTCCGATGCCGACGGGGACCGTCCCGGGCCGGCCGACGGGCTCGCGCTGGTCACCTACCCGCTGCTCCTCGACGGGGCGTCGATGCTGGCCAGGGCGGCCGACCTCAACCGGGCCACGGCCGCCGCCTTCTGCGAGGTCCACCCCGACGACGCCGGCCGGCTCGGGCTGGCCGACGGGGGCCGGGCCACGCTCGACTTCGGCGGCGGCACCACCGCCGAGCTGCCGGTCAGGGTGTCGGCGTCGGTCGCGCCCGGGTGCGTGTTCGTCCCCGCCAACCAGCCCGACCTGGCCCTCGGGGCGCTGCTCGGCCCGGCCCCGGCCCTGCGCGTCGCCGTCCGGGCCGTCGAGGAGGCCGCCGCATGATCTGGGACCTCTTCATCCTGGTGGTCAAGGTCGTCGGGGTCTTCGCCTTCCTGATGGTCACGGTGCTGTTCGTCATCTGGCTGGAACGCAGGGTGGTCGCGCTCATGCAGACCCGGGTCGGCCCCAACCGGGTCGGCCCCGCCGGCCTGCTGCAGAGCCTGGCCGACGGCATTAAGCTGTTCTTCAAGGAGGACGTGCGGCCGACCAACGCCGACCGCACCCTCTACGTCCTGGCCCCGGTGGTCATGATGGTGCCGGCGTTCCTGTCGATCACGGTGCTCCCGTTCGGGAGCCGGTTCGGCACCCAGGACGCCCAGCTCACCGACCTCAACGTGGGCCTGCTGTTCGTGCTCGCCATGGGCAGCCTGCAGGTGTACGGGATCGTGCTGGCCGGCTGGGCCTCGGGCTCGAACTACCCGCTGCTCGGCGCGGTCCGCTCCAGCGCCCAGATGATCAGCTACGAGATCGCCCAGGGCCTGTCCATCGTCGGGGTGCTCATGTACGCGGGCACCCTGTCGGCCGGCGGGATCGTGGCCGCCCAGCAGGGCGACCCGATCTGGGGGTTCGTCCCCCGCTGGTACATCGTGCCCCAGCTCCCCATGTTCCTGGTGTTCCTGCTGGCAGGCATCGCCGAGACCAACCGGGCCCCGTTCGACCTGCCCGAGGCCGAGTCCGAGCTGGTGGGCGGGTACCACACCGAGTACTCGGGCGTGAAGTTCGCGCTGTTCTTCCTGGCCGAGTACCTCAACGTCATCACCGTCTCGGCGGTCGCCACCACCCTGTTCCTGGGCGGCCCGGACGGCCCGGTCGTCCACGGCTTCCTGCCCTGGCTCTGGCCCATCCTGTGGTTCGTCGCCAAGATCTACCTGTTCATCTTCCTGTTCATCTGGCTGCGGGCCACGCTGCCGCGGCTCCGCTTCGACCGGCTCATGGCCATCGGCTGGAAGTACCTCATCCCGGTCGCCCTGGCCTGGATCGCGGTGACCGGCGTCGTGCTCACCGCGGACCTGTCCGGGGTGAACCGCCGGGTGCTGTACGTCGCCATCGGGGTCCTGGTCGTCCTGCTGCTGGTGTCCCTGCTCGTCCCCGGCCCCAAGGAGCCCAGGAAGCGTCCCGGCACCCCCGACCGCACCGCCCCGGGAGGGTCCACCTCATGATGCCCTCGGAGATCCTCAAAGGCCTCTCGGTCACCTTCCGGAGCATGTTCCGGAAGCCCAACACGATCCAGTACCCCGAGGTGAAGCGTCCCACCTCGCCCCGCTTCCACGGCCGCCACCAGCTCAACCGGTACGAGGACGGCCTCGAGCGGTGCATCGGGTGCGAGCTGTGCGCCTACGCCTGCCCCGCCGACGCCATCTACGTGCAGGGGGCCGACAACACCCCCGAGGCGCGCTACTCGGTTGGAGAGCGGTACGCGGCCATCTACCAGATCAACTACAACCGCTGCATCTTCTGCGGCCTGTGCATCGAGGCGTGCCCGACCCGGGCGCTGACCATGACCAACGAGTACGAGATGTCGGCCGCCAACCGCCGGGACCTCGTCTACGACAAGCCGCAGCTCCTCGCCCCGGTCCCGCCCGGCGCCAAGCCGCCCCCGCACACCGACGCCGAGGACGGGCCGCCCACGATCGCGCGCTACGGGCCGCAGGCGTCGGTCTCCCAGGAGTCGACCGAGCCGGTCTGGGCGCTGCTGCGGGCCCAGGAGACCAGGCAGGCCGACCGCGAGCTGCCAGCCGACGAGGTCGCGCCCAGATGATCGCCGTCGCCGCCACGACCGCCGCCGAGCGGGCCGAGCTCCTGACGTTCATCCCGCTCGCCGTCCTGAGCGTCGTCACCGCGATCGGCATGGTCACCAGCCGCAACGCGGTCTACTCGGCCCTGCTGCTGGTGGTGAACTTCTTCTGCCTTGCCGGCTTCTACGTGCTCCTGCAGGCCCAGTTCCTGGCCGCGGTGCAGGTCATCGTCTACGCCGGCGCGATCATGGTGCTGTTCCTGTTCGTGCTCATGCTGCTCGGCATCGGCAACGACGAGGTCATGTCCGAGACCATCCCCGGCCAGCGGGTGATCGCCGGGGTGCTCGGCGTGCTGCTGCTGGCCGCGGTCGTCGTCGCCGTCCTCGAGGGGGGCCTGTCGGGCGGGGCCGGGGACCTGACCGCCGTCAACCAGGGCGGCAACACCCAGGCGGTCGGCCGCCTGCTGTTCACCCGCTACGTGTTCGCCTTCGAGGCGACCGGGATCCTGCTCGTCGTGGCCGCGGTCGGGGCCCTCGTCCTCGGGAAGCGTCGCCCATGAAGATCGGGACCAACGCCTACCTGCTGCTCAGCGCCGTGCTGTTCACCATCGGGGTGGTCGGGGTGCTGGTGCGGCGCAACGCCATCGTGGTGTTCATGTGCGTGGAGCTGATGCTGAACGCGGTCAACCTGTCCTTCGTCGCGTTCGCCAGGCGCAACGGCACCCTCGACGGCCAGGTGCTGGCGTTCTTCGTGATGGTGGTCGCGGCCGCCGAGGTCGTGGTCGGCCTGGGCATCCTCGTCGCCATCTTCCGCAAGCGCTCGTCGGCCAGCGTCGACGACGTCAACCTGCTCAGGGGGTGACCCTGCCCTGAACGCAACCGGCACGATCCGCCTGGTCTGGCTGCTGCCGCTCCTGCCCCTGGCCGGGTTCGCGGTCAACGTCGCGCTCGGGCGGCGGCTGCGGCGGCTGGCCGGCTGGCTGGCCACCGCCCTGGTCGCGGCCTCGTTCGCGGTCGCGGTGGCCGCGTTCCTCGCGCTGCTCTCCCACGACGGCGAGTCGCGCACCCAGATCCTGCGCGGCTACGAGTGGTTCACCTCCGGCGACCTGCGGGTCTCCTTCGACTTCCGCTGGGACCAGCTCTCGGCCACCATGGCACTGGTCGTCACCGGGGTCTCGAGCCTCATCCACCTCTACTCGATCGGCTACATGGCCGCCGACGAGCGGCGCCAGACCTTCTTCGCCTGGCTGAACCTGTTCGTGGCCGCGATGCTGGTGCTCGTGCTGGCCCAGAACTTCCTGGTCATGTTCCTCGGCTGGGAGGGGGTGGGGCTCTGCTCCTACCTGCTCATCGGGTTCTGGTTCAACCGCCGGCTCCCGGTGGTCCAGCCAGACGCCCGGCTGGTCGAGGGTGTCCCGGACGAGACCGAGGAGGTCTGGGCCCCGCCGGCGGCCAAGAAGGCGTTCCTCGTCAACCGCGTCGGCGACCTCGGCTTCCTGATCGCCATGTTCCTGCTCTTCGACCGGTTCGGCAGCCTGGACTTCAACGAGGTGCTCGGCCAGGCCAGCGGCCTCGCGGGCGGGACCGCCACCGCCGTCGCGCTGCTGCTGTTCCTCGCCTGCGCGGGCAAGAGCGCCCAGATCCCCCTGTTCGTCTGGCTGCCCGACGCGATGGCCGGCCCGACCCCGGTCTCCGCCCTGATCCACGCGGCCACCATGGTGACCGCCGGGGTGTTCCTCGTCGCCCGCACCCACGTCCTGTTCGAGGCCGCCCCCACCGCGCAGACCGTGGTGGTGGTCATCGGCGCCCTCACCGCCCTGCTCGCCGCGCTCATCGCCATCGGCCAGGACGACATCAAGCGGATCCTCGCCTACTCGACGGTGTCCCAGCTCGGCTACATGTTCGTCGCCGTCGGGCTCGGGCCGGTCGGCTACGCGGCCGGCCTGTTCCACCTCGTGACCCACGCCTTCTTCAAGGCCCAGCTCTTCCTCGGGGCGGGGTCGGTGATGCACGGCAACGACGACGACACCGACGTCAAGCACTTCGGCGGCCTGCGCAAGGCCATGCCGATCACGTTCCTGACCACGGCGGCGGCCTGGCTCGCGATCATCGGGTTCCCGTTCACCTCCGGGTTCTTCTCGAAGGAGGCGATCCTGGCCGCCGCCTTCGAGCACGGGGGCGTCGGCGTCTTCGGCTGGGCCGTGGGCGCGCTCACGGCCGGGCTCACCGGCTTCTACATGTCCCGGCTGTTCTTCCTCACCTTCCTTGGCGCGCCGCGCTGGCCCGACGGCCGCCACCCGCACGAGTCCCCGCCGGTCATGACCGTCCCCCTGGTCGTGCTCGCCGCGCTCGCCCTGGTCGCCGGCCTGCTCCTGGGCGGCTTCTCAGGCGCCGGCCCGATCGGCCGCTTCCTCGAGCCGGTGCTGGGCGAGGCGCCCGAGGAGGGCGAGTCGTTCCTTGCCGCCTTCCTGCTCAGCGTGGCCGCGGTCGGCGTGGCCGCGGTCGGCGTGCTCGCCGCCTGGTGGGTGTACCTGTCCGGCCGGGTCGAGTGGCTCGCGCTGCGGGCCCGCCTCGCGCCCGTCTGGCGCCCGCTCGCCCACAAGCTGTACGTCGACGAGGTCTACGAGTTCTTCACGGTCACCCTCGGCCGCGCGGTCGCCGTGCTCCTGGCCGTCAACGTCGAGCAGCGGATCATCGACGGGGCGGTGAACGGCGCGGCCGGCGTGGTCGGCGTGGCCGCCAGCAGGGGCCGCCGCCTGCAGACCGGCCTCGTCCGCACCTACGCGGTGGGCGTGCTCGGCGGCGCCGTGCTCATCGTGGCGTTCCTCGTCTTCCGGACCACCTAGGAGCCGTCAACGTGCTGCTCACCGTCACCGTGTTCGCCCCGCTGGCCGGGGCCCTGCTGCTCGCCGCCATCCCCCAGGCCCGGGCCGCGGGGGGTCCGGGGGGCTTGAGCCCAGCCCCCCGACCAGCCCCCCGATGGGACAGTCTGGCCCGCTGGGTCGGGCTGGTGGCGAGCCTGGTCACCCTCGCCCTGGCGGTCGTGCTGGCGGCCCGATTCCGGACCGGCGAGGCCGGTTTCCAGCTCGGGCTCGCGGCCGACTGGGTGCGCTCGTTCGGCGTCCGGTACAAGGTCGGGGTCGACGGGGTGAGCCTGCCGCTGGTGCTGCTCACCGCCGTGCTGGTGCCGCTCGCGATCGCCGGCTCGTGGCGGATGACCGACCGGCCGCGCAACTACGTTGCCCTGCTCCTGCTCCTGGAGACGGCCATGCTCGGGGTGTTCGTGGCCCTCGACCTGTTCCTCTTCTACATCTTCTGGGAGGCCGTGCTGATCCCGGCCTACTTCCTGATCGGGTCGTGGGGCGGCGAACGGCGCGTGTACGCGGCGGTCAAGTTCTTCCTCTACACCCTGTTCGGCGGCCTGCTCATGCTGGTCGCGATCGTCACCCTGTACTACCTGAAGTCCAGGGCGGGCGGGCCGGGCACGTTCGACTACGAGGCGCTGCGCGACCTGTCCAAGGACCCGACCACCCAGCGCTGGCTGTTCGCCGGCTTCTTCGCCGCCTTCGCGGTCAAGACGCCCCTTGTCCCGTTCCACACCTGGCTGCCCGACGCCTACGTCGAGGCCCCGACCACCACCACCGTCCTGCTCGCCGGGGTCATGTCCAAGCTCGGCGTGTACGGGTTCCTGCGCTACTCCCTGCCCCTGTTCCCCGACGCCTCCCGGTACTTCCAGCCCGCGCTGATGACCCTGGCCGTGGTCGGGATCCTGTACTGCGCGATCGTGGCCACGGTCCAGCAGGACTTCAAGCGGCTGGTCGCCTACTCGTCAGTCTCCCACCTCGGCTTCATCGTGCTCGGCGTCTTCGCGTTCACGGTCCAGGGCCTGCAGGGCGGGGTGTTCTACATGGTCGCCCACGGGCTCATCATCGGCGGGCTGTTCTTCGTGGTCGGCATGCTGTGGGAGCGGCGGGGCACCCGCCGGATCGACGACTTCGGCGGCCTGCAGCAGTCGGTGCCCCGCATGGCCGGCGTCATGCTGGTCATCACCCTGGCCGCGCTCGCCCTGCCCGGCCTGGTCGGCTTCGTGGGCGAGTTCCTCACCCTCCTCGGCGCCTTCCTGGCCAACCGCGTCTACGCCGTGCTCGGCGCCGTCGGCGTGGTGCTGGGCGCGGTCTACCTGCTCTGGGCCTACCAGCGCATGTGGCACGGCCCGATCACCTCCGAGGACAACCGCGCCATCCCCGACCTGAGCGCCCGTGAGTGGGCCATCCTCGGCCCCCTGGTGGCCGCCATCGTGGTGCTCGGCATGTTCCCGCGCCCGGTCCTCGACCGGGTCGAACCGTCCGTCCAACGCGTCGTCGAGCTGATCGCCAGACCAGCCGGCCAGGCCGGCGCCGCCCTGCCAAGTCCCTGACCGACCAGCCGTGGGCCGGCGCATCCGCCGGCCCGGAGCCGGAGCCCCTGGAGGAGCCGTGCACGTCCTGGCCCAGTCCGCCACCCAGGCGCCGATAGACCTGCCCGAGATCGACTGGCGCGGGATCGCCCCCGAGCTGGCCCTGGCCGGCGCCGGCGTGGTCCTGCTGGTGGTGGTGGCGTACTGGCCGAACGCCCGGCGCGGGATCCTGGCCGCGCTCACCCTCGCCGGCCTGGCCGTCGCGGCCGGCCTGACCGCCTGGAACTGGGACATCACCCGGACCGCGTTCGAGGGCTCGGTCGCGCTCGACGGCATCACCCGCTACGCCAGGGTGATCCTGCTCGCGGTCGGCGCACTCGCCACCCTGATGGCCGCGAGCGAGGGCCGGCGCGACCGGGAGGAGCCGCCGGAGATCTTCCCGCTGCTGCTGTTCGCGCTCACCGGCATGGTCCTGCTCACCTCCGCCTCCGACCTGCTGGTGGTGTTCATCGCCCTGGAGATGCTCTCGCTCAGCCTCTACGTGATGGCCGGGGCGACTCTCCGCCTGACCAGGCAGGAGGCGGCGATGAAGTACTTCCTGCTCGGCGCGTTCTCGTCCGCCTTCCTGCTCTACGGCATCGCCCTGTGCTACGGGGCGACCGGGACCACCAACCTGCGCCGCATCGCGCAGGCCACCGCCGACCCCACCGTCAGCTCGACCCTGCTGCTGGCCGGGGTGGGCATGCTCGCGGTCGGCTTCCTGTTCAAGGTGGCCGCGGTGCCGTTCCACATGTGGACCCCTGACGTGTACCAGGGAGCGCCCACCCCGGTGACGGCGTTCATGGCCGCCGGCACCAAGACGGCCGGCTTCGCGGTCCTGCTGCGGGTGTTCGCCGGCTCTCTGGGCGGGCTGGTGCTCTCCTGGCGCCCGGTGATGGCCGCCGTGGCCGTGCTCACCATGCTGGTCGGGTCGATCCTGGCCGTGGTCCAGTCCGACCTGAAGCGCATGCTCGCCTACTCGTCGATCTCCCACGCCGGCTACCTGCTGATCGGCGTGACCGCCGCCGCGACCAGCCCGGATGGCGCCGCCGCCACCATGTTCTACCTGCTCGCCTACTCCTTCATGGTCATGGGCGCGTTCATGGTGGTCCAGTACGCCTCGCCCGCCCCGGCCCTCGCCGCAGCCGGCGCGGGAGAAGCCGTGGCCGCTGAGGCGGTGCCGGCTGCGGCCGCCGCGAGGGAAGGCGCCGCGGCTGGGAGCGCCGGGACCGCCGCGGTCGCCACCATGACCAGGGAGGCCCCCGGTGGCGGTGACGGCGAGCCGCCTGGCGACGGCCTGCCCCGGGTGCGGAAAGCCACCTGGGCCGCGGCCGAGCCGGACGGGGCCTGGGAGCGCACGTCGCTCGACGACTACCGGGGGTTCGGACGCCGCCACTTCTGGCCCGCCCTGCTGCTGGCCGTCTTCCTGTTCGCGCTGGCCGGCATCCCGCCCTTCTCGGGGTTCTGGGCCAAGTACTACGTCTTCCAGGCCGGCGTCAACACCGGGCTCACCTGGCTGGTGGTGGTGGCGGTGGTCAGCTCGATCATCTCGGCCTTCTTCTACCTGCGGGTCATCGTCGTCATCTACCTCCAGGAGCCGGCCGAGCCCGAGCTCGGCGTGACCCGGTCCCCGGCCCTCGTCGCCGCCCTGGCCGCCGCCGGCGCCCTCACCGTCGCGATCGGCCTCGCCCCCCAGTTCTTCATCACCGCGGCCCAGGCCGCCGGCCGGATCCTCGGGTAGCCGGTGCCCGCTCGAGCCGCCGACCCGCTCCTCTCCGGCCTGTACGCCGGGATCCAGGCGCGCACCCGGGCCGGCCTGGAGGAGGTCGAGGCGGCCCTGGCCGGCGCGGTGGCCAGCGCCGACCCGTTCGTGCAGGAGGCGGCCAGCCACCTGCTCGAGGCCGGGGGCAAGCGCTTCCGGCCCACCCTGGTCTTCCTCGCCGGCCACTTCGGCGACCCCACCGACCCCCGCCTGGTCGGCGCCGCGGTCGCCATCGAGCTCACCCACCTGTCCACCCTCTACCACGACGACGTCATGGACGAGGCGGACATCCGGCGGGGCGCGCGCTCGGCCAACGCCCGCTACGACAACAAGGTCGCCATCCTCACCGGCGACTACCTGTTCGCCCGCGCCTCCGAGGTGACCGCCGGGCTCGGCACCGAGGCGACCCGGGTGCTCGCCCGCGCCATCGCGCGGCTGGTCGAGGGGCAGATCCGCGAGTCCAGGGGACCAGGGTCCGGGCAGGACCCGGTCGAGCACTACATGGCGGTGCTGGCCGACAAGACCGGCGCGCTCATCGCGGCCGCCTGCCGGCTGGGCGGCCGGCTCGCCGGCGCGCCGCCAGCCGAGGTCGAGGCCCTGACCCAGTACGGGGAGCGGGTCGGGGTCGCCTTCCAGCTCGGCGACGACCTGCTCGACATCGCCACCGAGACGGTCACCTCCGGCAAGCTTCCAGGCATCGACCTGCTCGCCGGGGTCCGCACCCTACCGGTCCTGTACCTCCTCCGCCGGGGCGGCCGGGACGCCGAGCAGCTCGCCCGGCTGCTCGACGGCGAGCACGACGGCGACGCGCTCGCCCGCGCCCTGGCCCTGCTGCGCGCCTCGCCGGCGTTCGCCGAGGCCAGGCAGGCCGCCCAGGTCGAGGTCGACCGGGCCAAGGCCGCCCTGGACCCCGTGCCCCCCGGCCCGGCCCGCTCCGCCCTGGAGGAGGTCGCCGACCGGGTCCTGGACCGCGAGACCTGACCAGCCACGCGCCCGAGGGTCGGGGAAGGACGCCACGCCCCGCCCTCCGACGCGTCGCCGGACGCCCGCACCCGGCCGGCCACCCTGCACCGCACCCGGCACGGCGGGCGGATCCCGCAGGGCTGGCGCCGAGCTTGTTCATTCGTGCGAAACATAGCCGTCTACCAGCGCTTTGACAGGTTGGCCGCTGCCCGCGAAGGTGGACTAGAATCTCGGCGACCAGGGTCGCCGGTCGATGGGACGGCGCGGCCTGGCCGAAGAACGCCGAGGCCGCCGTCGTGGATCTCGGCGCGACCATGGACGGGACGCGGGACCCCTTCCCGCCGACGCCCGAGGACGCGGACCGGGAGCTACATGACCTCGTATTTCCAGGCCTACGGCACGCTTGCCGGGCTGCTGGTGCTGTCGGTGCTGTTCGTCGCGGTCGCGTTCGGCGCCAACCGGGCGCTGCGCCCCAACCGGCCGTCGGCCGGCAAGCTCACCACCTACGAGAGCGGCATGGACCCGATCGGGACGTCCTGGTCCCAGACCCAGATCCGCTACTACGTGTTCGCCTTCCTCTTCGTCATCTTCGACGTCGAGAGCGTCTTCCTCTTCCCCTGGGCGGTGGTGTTCACCGACTTCGGCGTGGCGGCCTTCTGGGAGATGGTCGTCTTCATCGGGGTGCTCGCCGTCGGCCTGCTCTACGCGTTCCGGAAGGGTGTACTGAAATGGGCCTAGTCGACTCCGTCGAGCTGCCCCAGCCGATCAAGTTCGTCTTCAACTGGGGCCGCAAGTACTCGCTGTGGGTGTTCAACTTCGGCCTGGCCTGCTGCGCCATCGAGTTCATCGCCACCTCCATGGCCCGCCACGACTTCATCCGCCTCGGCGTGATCCCGTTCGCCCACGGGCCCAGGCAGGCCGACCTGCTGGTGGTCTCCGGCACCCTGACCGACAAGATGGCGCCCGCGGTCAAGCGCCTGTACGACGAGATGCCCGAGCCGAAGTACGTGATCTCCTTCGGCTCCTGCTCCAACTGCGGCGGCCCCTACTGGGACTCCTACTCGGTCACCAAGGGCGTCGACCAGATCATCCCGGTGGACGTCTACGTCCCCGGCTGCCCACCCCGCCCCGAGGCGCTGCTGCACGGCATCATCAAGCTGCAGGAGCGCATCGGCGGCGAGTCCCTCAAGGACCGCTACGCGCCAGGCGGGTCCGAGCCTGCCCCGGAGCGGCAGCCGATCGTGGTGGGTGCCTAGGTGGACGCCGCCGCCGTTCGCGACCGCCTGGTCGCGGAGCTTGCCGACGCGGTCGAGCCGGAGATCTCCTACGGGCTGCTGACCGTCACCGTCGCCCCGGCCGACTACCGCCGGGTGGCCGAGCTGGTCCGTCACGACCGCGACCTGGCCTGCAACTTCTTCGACTTCCTGTGCGGGGTCGACGAGGAGGCGCGCGGCATCGCGGTGGTGCTGCACGTGTACTCGACCAGCCACCACCATCACGTGCAGGTCCGCTCGGTGGTCCCGCGCGAGGGCGGCCACCTGCCGACCGTGCACGACCTGTGGGCGGGAGCCGACTGGCACGAGCGGGAGACGGCCGAGCTGTTCGGGGTGACCTTCGACGGCCACCCGAACCTGGCCAAGCTGCTCCTGCCCGAGGAGTTCGAGGGCTTCCCCCTGCGCAAGGAGTTCGCCCTGCTGGCCAGGGAGGCCAAGCCCTGGCCGGGCGCCAAGGAACCAGGAGAGTAGCGCCGTGGCCATCGACCAGCAACGGGTGACCGGGGCGGGAGGGCAGGCGGCCGCCGCCTTCCAGGCCGCCGACGGCACCGGGATCGGCATCATCATCCGCGACAAGGCCGACCGCGAGCTGCACACCCAGGACATGACCCTCAACGTCGGGCCCCAGCACCCGGCCACCCACGGGGTCCTGCGCGTGCTGGTGACCCTCGACGGCGAGATGATCGAGTCGGCCGACCCGGTGATCGGCTACATGCACCGCTCGTTCGAGAAGCTGGCCGAGTACCGCGACTACCGCCAGATCATCGCGCTGGTCAACCGGCACGACTGGGTCTCGTCGATCTGCAACGAGCTGGGTGTGGCGCTGATCGTCGAGAAGCAGATGGGGCTGGAGGTCCCCGAGCGGGCCACCTGGATCCGCATGCTGATGGCCGAGTGGACCCGCGTGCTCAACCACCTCATGTTCGTCGGCTCCTACCCGCTGGAGCTCGGCGCGATCACGCCGATGTTCTACGCCTTCCGCGAGCGCGAGGAGATCCAGGCGCTCATGGAGTGGATCACCGGAGGCCGCCTCCACCTGACCTACTGCCGGGTCGGCGGGCTCAAGCAGGACCTGCCCAGGGGCGCCGTCGACATGTCCCGGAGCCTGGTCCCGCGGATGCGCGAGCGCCTCAAGGAGTACGAGACCCTGGTGCTCGGCAACGAGATCTTCGCCGCCCGCACCAAGGGCATCGGCGTGCTGCCGGCCGACGTGGCCTGCTCCTACGGCGTCAGCGGGGCGCCGCTGCAGGCGTCCGGGGTGCCCGAGGACGCCCGCAAGACCGAGCCGTACCTCTTCTACGACCAGGTCGAGTTCGACGTGCCGACCGGACGCAACGGCGACTGCTACGACCGCTTCGCCATGCTGATCGCCCGGATGAAGGAGTCGCTGAAGATCATCGAGCAGGTCCACGAGCGGATCCCGCCCGGGCCGGTCAACGTCAAGCTGCCGAAGGTCGTGCGCGCCCCCGAGGGCCACGCCTACGTCCGCGCCGAAAACCCCCTCGGCCAGCTCGCCTACTACATGGTCTCCCACAACGAGAAGACGCCCTGGCGGTTCAAGATGCGCACGCCGTCGTTCAACAACATCTCGTCCCTGCCCTACCTGCTGAAGGGGACCCTGGTGCCCGACATGATCGCGGTCATGGGCTCGATGTTCTTCATCGTGGGGGACATCGACCGGTGACCGACACCGTCCGTGACTGGCTGTCGCACTACTGGGTGCTGATGCCGGCCAAGGCCCTCGCCGTCCTCGGCGTCTTCCTGGTCTTCCCGCTGGTCGTCGGCTACATGGAGCACAAGGCCATGGCCCACATGCAGGCCAGGCTCGGCCCCATGGAGGCGGGCCGCTTCCACGGCGTGCTGCAGCTCGTGGCCGACGGCATCAAGTTCGTCCAGAAGGAGTCGATCATCCCCCGGGCGGCCGACAAGTGGGTGTTCGCCCTCGCCCCGGCGGTCGCCCTCATCCCCGGCATCCTGCTGTTCGGCTTCATCCCCTACGGGCCGGACCTGGTGCCGATCCGCTCCGACGTCGGGCTGTTCGTCACCCTGGCCCTGTCCAGCGTGAGCGTCATCGGGGTGCTCATGGCTGCCTGGTCGAGCGCGAACAAGTACTCCCTGATCGGCGGGATCCGGGCGGCCGCCCAGCTGATCGCCTATGAGCTGCCGCTGGTGCTGGCCGCGGCGGCCGTGGCCATGCAGGCCGGCTCGGCCGACCTGGCCGTGATCGTGGAGCGCCAGGGCTGGTGGGGCTGGAGCGGCTGGGGGCTGCTGCTGCTGATCGGGTTCTTCGTCTACGGCACGGCCGCCCTGGCCGAGCTGACCCGCCCGCCGTTCGACATGCCGGTGGCCGACTCCGAGCTGGTCTTCGGGCACCTCACCGAGTACACCGGTCTGCGCTTCGCCTTCTTCCTGCTCACCGAGTACGCGGGCATCGTCTCCCAGTCGGCCATCGCGGCCACCCTGTTCCTGGGCGGCTACAAAGGCCCGTTCCTGCCCGACGGGCCGTGGTGGCTGGCGGTCAAGGTGTTCGCCCTGTCGTTCGTGGTGATCTGGTTCCGGGCCACCTACCCGCGGCTGCGCGAGGACCAGCTGCAGTCGTTCGCCTGGATCCGGCTGGTGCCCGTGGCCATGCTGCTGATCCTCCTCGTCGGCTTCACCAAGGTGGTGTGACCCGCAGATGACCGCGCTCAAGGGAACCGGGCTGCTCAAGGGGCTCGGGGTCACCTTCAAGACCATGTCGACGCGGGCAGCGACCAGGCAGTACCCGCACGTCCGGCCCGACCTGCCCGCCCGCACCCGGGGCGTCATCGCGCTGATCGAGGAGAACTGCACGGTCTGCATGCTCTGCGCGCGCGAGTGCCCCGACTGGTGCATCTACATCGACTCCCACAAGGAGACCGTGGCGCCCAAGGAGGGCGGCCGGGCCCGCACCCGCAACATGCTCGACCGCTTCGCGATCGACTTCGCGCTCTGCATGTACTGCGGCATCTGCGTGGAGGTCTGCCCGTTCGACGCCCTCCACTGGAGCCCGGAGTTCGAGTACGCCGAGTACGCCCACGAGCCCCTTACCCACGAGATGGACCGGCTGCGCGAGTGGGCCTACACGGTGCCCGCGCCCGACCCGCTCGAGGAGGGGGCGGTCGAGCCCAAGGAGGTCGAGGCCGCCCGCAAGGCCCAGGAGGCGGCCCGGGCCAAGGCGGCCGCCGCCGCCGAGGCGCAGGCGCAGGCCGCCGCCGATGCTCAGGCGCAGGCCGCCGCCGAGGCGCAGGCGCAGGCCGCCGCCGATGCTCAGGCGCAGGCGGCCGCCGCGGAACAGCCCCCGCCGGCGGCAGCCGCCCCGGCCGGCGCCCCGACTGCCGCTGGCCCCGCCCCGGCACGGGCCGCGGGCGCTCCCGCGGCCTCCGCTCCCGCGGCCGAGGCGGTCCCTGCCGCCAAGGCCGAGGAGGTCCACGTCGAGCCGGGTATCGACCAGGAGACCTTCGACCGGCTGGTCGCGGGGGGCGAGCCCGAGCGCACCGCCCGCGCCAGGGCCAAGGCGGCGTACGCCCGCAAGCTGCGCGCGGCGGCGAGGGGGGACTCATGACCGGCCAGGAGGTGGCCTTCCTGATCCTCGCCGTGGCGGGCGGGCTGGCCGGGCTGCTCGTGGTGACCAGCCGGAACATCGTCCACGCCGCCCTGTACCTGGTCGTCACGCTGTCCAGCGTGGCCGGCGTCTACCTGCTGCTGGCCGCCCCGTTCATCGCGTTCGTGCAGGTCATCATCTACGTCGGCGCGATCGTGGTGCTGCTCCTGTTCGGCATCATGCTGACCAGGGCGCCGGTCGGCCGCCGGGTCCTCGACAACACGCTGCGGGCCCGGGTCGGCGCGTTCGTGATCGGCCTGGGCGTGTTCACCATGCTCACCTGGTTCATGGCCGACGCCTGGAGCGGCGAGCGCATCGCCGGCCAGGCGGTCACCACCACCGCCGCCCTCGGCACCTCCCTGTTCCGCAACTACGTCCTGCCCTTCGAGGCGGTCAGCATCCTGCTGCTGGCCGCGCTCATCGGGGCCATCGTCCTCGCCCGCCGCGACTGACCGGGATCGACCAGGAGACCAACAGAGATGCCGCTGCTCTACCCGCTCGTGTTCGCCGCCTTCCTGTTCAGCGCGGGGGTGTACGGCGTGCTGGCCAGGCGCAACGCGGTGATGGTGCTGATGAGCATCGAGCTGATGCTGAACGCGGTGAACGTCAACCTGGTCGCCTTCAACGCCTACCTCAAGGACCAGCTCCTCTCCGGGCAGGTCTTCGCGCTGTTCGTGGTGGCGGTGGCCGCCGCCGAGGTCGGCATCGGGCTCGCGATCGTCCTGCTGATCTTCCGCAACCGCGAGACCGTGAACATCGACGAGGTCGACCTGCTGCGCTGGTGACCCGCCAACCGGCTGCGTTCAGAGGAGCACGATGGAGAAGCTGGCCTGGCTCGTCCCCGCCCTGACCCTCGCGGCCTGGGCGGTCATCCTGCTGGCGGGCAAGCGCACGCCCGGCAAGGGGGCGCCGGTCGGGATCCTCGCCGTTGGGGCCGGCTGGGCCCTGAGCGTCGGCATCCTCGGCCGGGTGATCGGCGGCGCCGAGCCCTACCACCTCAGCGGGGAGTGGGCGCCGGTCGCGGCCGACCTCAGCATCCCGGTCGGGATGACGGTGGACGGGCTGGCCGCGGTCCTGCTGGTGGTCGTCACCACGATCTCGCTGCTGGTGCAGGTCTACTCGGTCTCCTACATGCGCGGCGACGAGCGCTACACCATCTTCTTCTCGTTCCTGTCGCTGTTCACCGCCGGCATGCTCATCGTCGTCCTGGCCGACAACCTGATGCTCCTGCTGGTCGGCTGGGAGATCATGGGCGTCTGCTCGTACTTCCTGATCGGCCACTACTGGGAGGACCACGCCAACGCGCGCGCCGCGGTCAAGGCGTTCCTGACCACCCGGGTCGGCGACATCGGCTTCATGCTCGGCATCCTCGTGTTCTTCTGGGCGGCCAGGAGCTTCGAGATCGACGCGATCATCGAGGGCGTGGAGACGGGCCGGATCTCCTCGACCACCGTCACCCTCGGCGCGGTGCTGCTGTTCTGCGGCGCGATCGGCAAGTCGGGCCAGTTCCCGCTGCACACCTGGCTGCCAGACGCCATGGCCGGGCCCACTCCGGTCTCGGCCCTGATCCACGCGGCCACCATGGTCGCGGCCGGCGTGTTCCTGGTCGCCCGGATGTACCCGGTGTTCGCCGCCTCGGCCACCGCGCTCAACGAGATCGCGGTCATCGCCTCGGTCACCATGCTGATCGCGGCCCTGCTCGCCCTGGTCCAGGACGACATCAAACGGGTGCTGGCCTACTCGACGGTGTCCCAGCTCGCCTACATGATGGCCGGGCTCGGGGTCGGCGGGTACACGGCCGGGGTGTTCCACCTGTTCACCCACGCCTTCTTCAAGGCGCTGCTGTTCCTCGCGGCCGGCTCGATCATCCACGCGGTCCACTCCAACAACATGAGCGAGATGGGCGGGCTGCGCCGCGTCATGCCCTGGACGTTCTGGACCTTCACGGTCGGGGCGCTCGCCCTGGCCGGGATCTTCCCGCTGGCCGGGTTCTGGTCCAAGGACGAGATCCTCACCGACGCGTACAACGCGGGCTTCGGCACCCCGGCCGAGGAGTTCGCGGGCAGCCCGGGCGTGGCCCGGATCGTGTTCGTGGTCGGCGTGACCACCGCCTTCCTGACCGCCTTCTACGTCGCCCGCATGCTCTGGCTGACGTTCGGGGCCGCCTACCGCGGCCAGGGCCGCCCGCACGAGCCCGACGCGGTCATGCTCGGGCCGCTGGTGGTCCTGGCCGCCGGCGCCGCCCTGGCCGGGTTCGCCGGGTCGCCCTGGATCGGGTCGAACAACTTCGCCGCCTGGATCCAGACCCCGCTGCTGCCGGCCGAAGGGGCGGCCCACGTCAACTGGGGGCTGGCGGCCGGCACCACCGCGATCGGCCTGCTCGGCATCGCGCTCGGCGCCGCCCTGTACCGGCGCGGCCTGCCCGAGCAGGAGTACCTGGCCCGGGTCCCGCTGGTCTACAAGGTCCTGGAGCGCAAGTTCTTCCTGGACGACCTGTACGAGCAGGGCATCGTCCGGGCAGTCACCGGCGCGCTGGCCCCGGCCACCTACTGGTTCGACCAGCGCGTCGTCGACGGGGTGGTCAACGGGACCGGCCTCGGCACCCGCCGGCTCGCCCGCGGGCTGCGCTACGTGCAGTCCGGCCAGGCCCAGTGGTACGCGGCCGCGCTGTTCGTCGGCGTGGTGGGCCTGGTCGTCGTCACCCAGGTCGTCGGCAGATAGCGAGCCCGCCACCGGGCGGCACGCGAAGGAGGACACGGTAGGCGTGAAGTGGTTCGACAGCTGGGCCCTGACCCTCGCGGTCTTCCTGCCCCTGGTCGGCGCGCTCGTCCTGGCCGCGCTGCCCGCGGCCATGGACCGCCTGATCCGGGTCGCGAGCGTGGTGGTCACCTTCCTCGCCCTGCTCGCCGGCGTGGCCGTCCTGGCCCGGTTCGACTACGGCGCAGGTGCGACGATGCAGTTCGAGGTCGACCGCTCCTGGATCGAGGCCATCGGCACCCGCTACCACCTCGGCGTCGACGGGATCTCGCTGCCCCTGCTGGCGATGTCGCTGCTGCTCTGCTTCCTGTGCGCGGTCTACTCCACGCGCATCCTGCCCGAGCCGGGCAACGCCAGGTCGTTCCTGGCCCTGCTGCTGGTCCTCGAGACCGGCATGAACGGCACCTTCGCCGCCCTCGACCTGATCCTGTTCTTCGTGTTCTGGGAGCTCGTGCTCGTCCCGATGTTCTTCATCATCGCCGTGTGGGGCGGGCCCCGGCGCGGCTACGCCTCGATCAAGTTCGTCCTCTACACGGTGATCGGCTCGGTCGTCATGCTGCTCGGCTTCCTGGCCCTGTGGTACCAGAGCGCCCCCCAGGTGGCCGACCGCACCTTCGACGTGCTCGCCCTGCAGGAGCTCGGGCCGGCCCGCTTCGCGGGCACCTTCGGCACCCTGGTGTTCGCCGCGATCGGCCTCGGCTTCGCGGTCAAGGTGCCTGTGTGGCCGTTGCACACCTGGCTGCCCGACGCCCACACCGAGGCGCCCACGGTCGGCTCGGTCCTGCTGGCCGCCGTGCTGCTCAAGATGGGCACCTACGGGTTCGTCCGCATCGCCCTGCCGGTCCTGCCCGACGCGGCCCGGACCTGGGCGCCCACCATCGGCGTCCTGGGCACGATCGCGATCATCTACGGGTCGCTCTGCTGCCTGGCCCAGCGCGACATCAAGCGGCTCATCGCGTACTCCTCCGTCGGCCACATGGGCTTCGTGATGCTGGGGATCGCCACCCTCACCACGGCCGGGATCAACGCCGCCGTGTTCGGGATGGTCGCCCACGGGATCATCACCGGCATGCTGTTCTTCCTCGCCGGCTCCCTCCACGACCGCTACCACACCCGCGACATCGTCGAGATCGGCGGCGGGGTCGCGAGCAAGCTGCCCCGGTGGGCCGGCATCTTCACGCTGTCGTGCATCGCCTCGCTCGGCCTGCCCGGGCTGGCCGGCTTCTGGGGCGAGATACTCGCCCTGCTGGCCGCCTGGAACCCGGCACCGGGGCTGTCGGTGCCCCTGTTCCGCACCCTGGCGGTGGTCGGCCTGATCGGCACCCTGCTCACCGCCGGCTACTTCCTGTGGCTGCTGCAGCGGGTCAACCTGGGCCGGGTGCCAGACCGCTGGAGCAGCAAGCAGCTCGGCGACGTCGCCGCCGTCGAGTACACCGCCTGGGTGCCGCTGGTCCTGCTGATCGTCGCCCTCGGGTTCGCCCCGAGGCTCGTGCTCGGCGTCACCAACCCGGCCGTCACCGGCTGGTTCGCCAACCTGTTCAGATAAGGGGAAAGGAGGAGCTCAGGTGCGCATCGACTTCCACGCCATCCTGCCCGAGCTGGTGCTCGCCGGCACGGCGCTCCTGGTGCTCGTCGTGGACCTGTTCGTCGAGCGCACCAAGGTGGTCGCCAACTACCTGGCCATCGCCGGCACCCTGGCCGCCGCCGGCGCCCTGGCCAGCCTGGCCCCCGGCGGGACCCGGGCCACCTTCGGCGGGTCGTTCGTGGTCGACAACTACGCCCTGCTGTTCAAGGCCCTGTTCCTCGGCTCGCTCCTGCTCGTCCTGCTCATGAGCACCCGGTACGTCAGCGCCGGCACCTCCTACCAGGGCGAGTTCTACTTCCTGGTCCTGTCCAGCTTCGTCGGCATGCTGCTCATGCCGTCCTCGCGCGACCTGCTCATGCTGTTCCTGTCGCTGGAGATCGTCTCGGCGACCGGCTTCATCGTGGCCGGGTTCCGCAAGGGCGACGCCCGCTCCAACGAGGGGGCCCTGAAGTTCCTGCTCATCGGCGTGCTCTCCACCGCCGTGATGCTGTTCGGGATGAGCCTGGTCTACGGCTTCACCGGCTCCCTGCGGCTCGGCGAGATCGCGGCCAGGCTGCAGGCGGTCGGCGGCGAGCCGGCCGCGGTCATGAGCGTCTTCCTGGTCGTGACCGGCTTCGCGTTCAAGGTGTCGGCCGCCCCGTTCCACTTCTGGGCGCCCGACACCTACGAGGGCTCGCCGGTGCCGGTGGCCGCCTACCTGTCGGTGGCCTCCAAGGCGGCCGGCTTCGCCGGCCTGCTCCAGGTCACCTTCGTGGCCTTCCCGTCCTATGCCAGGTACTGGGCGCCCGCGTTCGCGGTGCTGGCCGCGCTCACCATGCTCATCGGCAACGTGGTCGCCCTGGCCCAGACCAACATCGTCCGCCTGCTCGCCTACTCGTCGGTGGCCCAGGCCGGCTACATGCTGGTGCCGTTCGCGGTCGGCAACTCGGGCGCCCCGGACGCGCGCTCCAAGGCGTTCCAGGCCGTGCTCATCTACCTGCTCTACTACGGGGTCACCAACCTGGGCGCGTTCGCGGTGGTCACCCTGGTGAGCCAGCGCCAGCCGGCGAACCTGCTGGCCGACTACAACGGGCTCGGCCGCCGCTCGCCCGGCCTGGCCGTGGCCATGACGCTGTTCCTGCTCTCCCTGGCCGGCTGGCCGCCCTTTGCCGGCTGGTACGCCAAGTTCGTGGTGTTCCAGTCCGCGCTCGGCGCCGGCCAGACCAGCCTCACGGTGCTCGCCGTGTTCATGGCGGTCATGACCGTGGTCGCGTTCTTCTACTACCTGGCCGTGATCGGCCGCATGTGGCTGTCGCCACCCCTCGAGGAGGCGGTCGCCGCCGGCGTCCCGTCCCCCTCCCCGCTCCTCGGCCTGTCGATCGCCCTCTCCGTCGCCGGCGTGATCGTGCTCGGCATCCTCCCCGGCCTGCTGGTCCAGTACGCCCCCCTCTCCACCCTGGTCGCCAGCAGGTGACCTCCATCGACCCGGGCCCCCGCGCTCCGGTGTGGCGTGCGTCATGGGTCGGACGCGCGTCGACGCCGACGACGGACTCGTAGCGCGAGCAGGCGCCGCTACCCCCCTATCGTGTTCGGCCGGCTACGGCAGGGTCAGGACCTCGGGGCCGTCGGCGGTGATGGCGATGGCCTCCCGAGCCCGGTTCTCGGGGCTGCTCGGCTCGAGCGCCCGCACCGGCAGCGGCGCCGGCGACAGCACCGACTGGATCTGCGCCGGGCTCAGGTCGGTCCCGGCCAGCGCGGCCTGGGCGCGGGCGACCCGCGAGGCCGACTGGACGAGCACCTCGAGCTCGGTGTCGGGGTCGTCCTTGGTCACGACCTGCCTGCCTTCGACGATCACGGCGTCGAGCCTCTCGTCGCGCAGGGCCGCCTCGGCGGCGGCCAGGTCGGCCGGCCGGTGCAGCTTGACCTTCACGCCCGCCAGGGGTGCCTGCTCCTGGAGAGCCCGGGAGAGCCGCTGCCACTCCGCCCCGACCAGCCCGATGTCGTAGGTCGGGGTCCTGCCCGAGCCGAGCAGCTTGGGGACCACGATGAACGCGCAGAGGATGGCCAGCGTCACCAGGGTCGAGATCAGGAACGACCGGTCGCGTGTGCGCTCGACCAGCTCCCGCCGCGCGACCAGGCGCACGCCGTCGATGCGGCTCATGCCTGCACCACCTGCCTGAACAGGTCGGCAAGGGACGGCTCGACCGCGCTGAAGTGGGTGACCCGGCCCGCGGCGCGGGCGGCGTCGAGCAGCGCCTGCTCGTCCGCGCCATCGGCGAGCTCGACCACGACCCGGCCGTTCCGCTTCTCCACGATGGTCGCATCGGACAGCCCCTCGACCCAGTCGGCCGGGGCGTCCGCGACGACGACCTGGTCCTGCCGCTTCCGGCCGGTGGCGCGCAGGTCGGCCACCTTCCCGGTGGCGACGAGCCGGCCGCGGTTGATGATCGCCACCGCCTCGCACAACCGCTCGACCAGCTCGAGCTGATGGCTGGAGAAGATCACCGGCACGCCCTCGGCCGCCTGCTCGGCCAGGACCGTGGCGAGCGTGTCGACGCCGACCAGGTCCAGCCCCGCGAACGGCTCGTCGAGCACCAGCAGCTCCGGTTGATGCACGAGCGCCGCGGCGAGCTGCACCCGCTGCTGGTTGCCGAGCGACAGCGCCTCGACCCGGTCGCCGGCGCGCTGCTCCACGCCGAGCCGCTCGACCCAGTAGGCGGCCGAGTCGCGGGCCTCCCTGGCGGAGAGCCCGTGCAGCCGGCCAAAGTATTCGAGCTGGTCGCGGACCCTCATCCCGGGGTACAGGCCACGTTCTTCGGGCATGTATCCGACGCGATTGCGTAGTTCGTCATTCATGCGTCGTCCGCGCCAGCGGACCCCGATGTCAGCATTCGGGCTGCACGATAGCAGCGGGGTCGGCCGCTGCCGTCCTGCCGGGGGAGGAACCCGGCGTCGTCCGCGGGTCGTACAGGACCGGCGTGGGCTTGCTGCGGATGCGGCCCCGCCGCGAGCAGCCTGAGACCTGCGAGGTTCGAGTCCACGCATGATCCCGAGAGTGCTCGCGACAGATTGACACGAGTTTCGTGTGGCACGAGAATCGTGTCATGAAGAACGTCACCATCACCCTAGATGAGGAAACCGCCCACTGGGCCCGGGTCGAGGCGGCACACCGAGACATGAGCGTCTCCCGGCTCATCAGCGAGCTCCTCCACGAGCACATGCGCGCCCAGGCCACCTACGAGGATGCCATGCGGCGCTACCTGGCCCGAGCACCCACCGTGCTCAAGGGCACCGGCCGCTACCCCACCCGCGAGGAGTTGCACGACCGTGCCGGTCTTCGTTGACACCAACGTGCTCGTCTACGCCAGAGACGCCTCCGAACCAGACAAGCAGCCACAGGCCGCAGCCTGGATCGACCACCTGTGGCGAACCCGAACGGCTCGCCTGAGCTTCCAGGTCCTCCAGGAGTACTACGCGACCACCACCCGCAAGCTCAAGCCCGGCCTCACCCCCGAGCAGGCCCGCGCCGACGTCCGCGACCTGCTTGCCTGGCGACCGGTGTCGGTCGGAACGGAGCTGCTCGAAGCAGGCTGGTCGGTGGAGGACCGCTTCGGTCTTTCCTGCTGGGACGCGCCTATCGTGGCCGCGGCCAGGATCGCCGGATGCGAGTACCTGTTGACCGAAGACCTCCAGCACGGAGCAGAGTTCGGAGGGCTGCAGGTGGTCAACCCCTTCCGCGCCGCGGCTGGCTCGCTTCATTGATCGCACGGAAGGGACGGGCCTTGTGGATGCCGACAATGGCGGCGAGGCACCGGCCGCCCTCCGGCAGCTCGCCGACAGATGGGCACCCACGATGAGCGGGTCGTCCTCCCAAAGGGAGGCAAGTCGGGTGCAGGTCTCGGCGATGGTGCGAAGGCGGTCCACCGCGAGGCTGTTGCGCATGCCGGCTGGGAGACCGGCCTGTTGGCCGTGACCCGTGGGTGTGGGCAGACTGTGCCCGTGCACGAGCCATCCGACACCATCGTCGCCGGAGCGCTGGCGCGGCTGCGCGCCGAGGACGAGGGCCTTGGCGGTGACGCTGAGGCGGCGCTGAACTCGCTCACCTGGGACGAGGGCCTTGAGACGATCACCCAGTACGGCCTGCAGACGTTCCTGTGGTATGAGCTGCCGCGCAAATGGATGACCGACCTCGAAGGCAAGCGTCACCTCGCCAATGCGCTTGGCCGCCTGCTCGACCTGGTCGGGCTGCCCCGCTACGCCGCGATCTGCCGCTCGCCGGAGACCGACGCGGTGCTTGACGCGCATGAGCGTGGTAGCCGGGAGGGCTTCGCGGCGTTCCGCCGGGCCGAGGAGCGATCCGGTGTCCACCCTCCGGACCTGCCGGAGCTGGAGTGGGGGCCGGTGATGGGCATGCGGGAGGCTGGCGCCTTCTGGTCGACGGCGGCCGCGCTGGAGTTGGCGATCACCGGCGGCCAGCTGCGCCCGGGCAGCAGCGGCTGGCGGGCGGCACAAGGCGATCGCCCGTCGGCATCTGGCCGCCGCTAGGCCGGAGCACCTGGCCACAAGCCCACGCAGCGCGCCCTCGGGGCAGTCCCCTCCGACGATGGTGACCGGCACCCCGACCACCGTCGCCTCCACCGGCCGCTCGAGGGCGTCCTCCAGGTAGGTGAGGAAGCCGCTCAGCTCCTCGTCCTCACCGTAGCAATCGACCGTGATCTCCTCGATCAACGCGTCGAGGTCCGCCTGCCTGTCACGGCACCACCTCCCCTGGCCTCACCGCTCCGCATCGCCGACAGGTGCCGTCTCGGCACGCCGGAGGCGGTCGAGGAACGCGCGCCGTCGTCCGTAGCGCTGCTTGACCTCGGCCATCCGACGGTCGAACTCGTCCGGCTTCCTCGCCTGGGCCGCCGCCTCCCGCAGGTCCATCGCCAGACGCACGGCCTGGTCGTAGGACCGCGCCTCCATCAGCTGCTCGAGCTCCCGCCACGCCGCTTCTCCCCGCCGCGCGAGCCCGGCAAGCCGCTTGCTCCTCGCGGCGGCGGCCGTGGCGCGGCCTGCGCCGCCCGCTCCGCAGCGGCCCGACGCCGCTCGTCCAGCTCCTCCGCACGCGCGAGCAACCGCGCCACCGTCCGCCGTGGCCCGCCCGTCACCGGTGGATGCGCTCTTCGGAACTCGCCGAGCAGCTCCGATCCCACCGGGAGGTCCGGGCGGTCGGCGGCCCGCAGCAGCCACTGGTCCCGTTCATGTGCAGGGAGGCGCTTGACCCATGCCCTGAAGTGATCCGCCTCGTCGCTATCCTCGGCGCCTGCTTCCGCCGCGGCGGCGAGCAGGTCCTGGTCGAGCCGCAGGAACTCGGCCAGCGCTGTCAATGGGGCGGACCCGGTACCAAGGCCGCGTGGAACCGGCGGCTCGCAGGTGTACGAGCCGACCTCACCGGCCTGCACCGCCAGCCAGGCTAGGTAGGCGACCCGCAGGTCGCCGCGGAGCAGCTCGGCCCGCAGCGGCGTCAACGACGCCCCCAGATGGCCTGCCTCGAACCAGTCGTCCTCTGGCTCCTCGGTCTCGCTCCACAGATCGAGGACGGCATGCTCCCCGGTCGTGGTCAGCGTCACGGGCCCGCCGGGAGCGTAGGCACGCAAGGCGTCGAGGTCCACCGCGGTCGCCGGGAGCCGGAACATGAGCCTGCGAGTCCCCCAGTTGGCGAAATACAGGTGCATGTCGAAGTAGCGGGCAAGCAGCTTTGCCGGATCGGCCTTCAGGTCGCCCCATTGGTACTCGTTCCAGAACCGCGTCGGCGTGATCTCTGCACGCGTGGAGATGCTGCGAAGGTCCGCCATCTCCTGCGCGGTCAACCGGCGGTCGAGCGCCAGGAACTCGTAGCACTGGTACTCGCTCACAACACCCCGACTCCTCCTCCAAGGACCCTGGGCATGCTTTGGGACCGGGTCGCGGCATCCTACTGGTCGGCCGCTCTCACCTGGAAGTCACCCCACCCAGCCGTCCTCCTACTGGAGCGTCGATGCTCTGCGTTCACCGCACGCGGACGACACCTGCCGGCGAGCGAACCATGCGGGAAAACGTTTGGCCGTTGTCTTCGGGCATGTCTCCGACGCGATTGCGTAGTTCGTCATTCATGCGTCGTCCGCGCCAGCGGACCTCGCCGGCGTCGGGTTCCAGCACGCCGAGGATGATGCGCATGGCGGTGGTCTTGCCGGCGCCGTTGGGGCCGACGAAGCCGAACATCTGCCCCTCCTCGACGGTCAACGACAGGTCGTCGAGGGCGACCAGGTCGCCGTAGCGGCGGGTCAGGCCCTGCAGCTCCAGCACGTCGCCTACCTGTTCTTGCCCCGATGTCACGGTTCCGGGCTGCACCTTATTTATAGCAGCGCGGCCGGTCGGCGGCGTCCGACCGGGGGAGGAACCTGGCGTCCTCCTCGGGTCGCACATGTCGAATGGGAGCGGGCATGCCTCGTGAGTTAGGTTAGGTTCGAAGCGCCACACGAGCCCGTTCCCGGAGCGCCTCCCACGCGGTGATCGTCACCAGGGGGCCGCCGCGGCCTCGGTGAACGACAACCGCTTGGGCTTGCCCGCGACCAGGCGCTCGTCGAGGATCTTGGCCTTGGCGTAGGTTCCAGGTGCGGATCCGAATCCGCCGTCGCAGAAGTAGACCTCGTCGCCGGGCCGGAACCGGGTGACACCACCAGCGCCCGTCTGTGCTCCCGGCTGACTGGCATCCTGTGGAGCTGCCTGGATCACCGAACCTTTTGCGTTGACCCTGTTGCGGCCGTTCTTGACGGTCACCGTCCACCACGAGGGCTCACGCTTCGCGCCGCTGTGTGCCGGCCAACATTGGCTGCAGACGCGCTCGCCTACGGCCGAGTCGCGGACGTCCGGGCCCGAAGAAGTCGCGGACCGGCCGATGTCGACTCGGACGCTGCACGTTGGTGGGCAGCTAGGAGAGACTAGCGAAACGCATCGTCGCTGGTGAGGGTACCTGATCCGGCAGGGGCGGCAGGGCTGTACCCCACGATCAGGCCCGGCTTACCCCATCACAGCAGGCGAATCACAATCAGCGCTGCTCGGTGGGCTCGGCAGCGGCGGCGCGCTTGGTGACCCAGGCGGTCCCGAGCAGCCGACCCCGTAGGGGTCGTACCCCTCCGTCAATTCAGCGGGAGCGGACGAAGCCGACGCTCATCGACCGCATACATGAAGGGGCCAGGCTCGCCACATGCTGCCTCCATGAAGCCCAAGTTGTGAAGGAACCGATTCGCCATCTCCTGGGCGGTCAGGTTCTGCCGAGGGATGCAAAAGCAGCGGACCGCATGCCGCCTGACCGCTTCCCGCTCGGCACGGTTGAAACGGACACGGCGGTCCTTCATCAATGCGACCCAGCCACGCTCACCGACCAGTTGAATCCACGTCGCGTCCCTGACCTTCTCATCAGCAGGAATACCGTAGTGCTCGGCGAGGGTCACCAAGCGAAGTCCGGCTGCTCGCAGGAGTGTCGGCACCTGGATACGGCCCAGGCTGCGATCGATGAAGAGATCAGGCAGCTCGGCGGGATGCGACGCGCAGGACGTCCTCAAGCTCCGCCAGCGGAACGCCGAACTCGTCACTCACCATGCCGAGGTCGTCGCCCGCCCAGAACCGTTCAAGCACGTCATCGACCCTCGCCGCCCCGTGGGCGAAGATGGGCTGGCCGAAGGAGCGCTCCGGGTCAGCGACGACCTCGGCATGGTGATAGTCGGGAAGGTGGATCAGCCGCGCGTAACCATCCGGTCCGTACTTGATGCGCTGGAGGTAGTCCTGAACGACCTCGGTGAAGACGCGCTGTCCCTTCCGTACGACGACCAACTCGCGGGTATCCATCGCTTCTGGGGTGTCACCCTGCCGCTCGGCGTAGTCATAAAGCACCTCAGCGCCGTCCGTATACAGTGCCTTGGAGGCGAGGGCGTGCTCAAGACCGACGGTCTCGGCGAGGACCATGAGGGCTGGCCGGATGCGTTGCATCGTGACACCCTTGCTGCGGAACGCTGCCAGCGCCATCCCTTCCGCGAGTCCGATGAACGGGATCGTTGGATAGTTCCTGCCGTCGCTTGGCAGAGCAGTCACGAGAGGCCGGCGGACATACCCCTTCGCCCACGTCGCGAATGTGGTAGTTGGCACACCCAGATACTTGGCGGCCTCAGCCATCCGGTATAGGGGCACCTCGAAGCGTATGTCGGGTTCAGGGGATCGCTGACTGGCCATACTCCACCGACCTCTCGCCCTGGTTGTTCGCTAGTAGCCTTGCCTGCTCGTGGCGATACAACGCTAAGTCTTGCACGAGAGGGGGAACGTTCATGGGCAACCAACCTGGACACACTGCGCGCCGCCATCGGCTGCGCCGACCCCGCCGACGTGCCGAGCATGCACGCCTGCTACCGCTTCACCGCCAAGCTCCGGAAGCACAAGCCGCTGCTGGACGCCTGCCTTGACCGCGTGACCGCCGCCCTGCACGAGCAGCTCCCCGAGCCGGGCGCCACCATCGCCATCGACGCCTCCGACCTGCCCGCCTACGCCAAACGGGCAGCGCTACCTGTACAAGGGCGGCCCCGAGCGCAAGCGGTTCAGCGACCCGGACGCCACCTGGGGCCACCGCTCAGCCGGGAGCGCCGCTTGCGGCCAGGATGAGTGGCAGGAGCACCGTGACGCCCACAAGCAGCCATCGCGACCGTGGGGACAGGTGCCGGAGTGGACGGGACATGGCCGTACCTCCCTGGGCTCGGCACTGGTTGGTCGGCTGCATCGTGCTCCCAGCGGAGCGCTCCGTCGATAGCACAACTGAACGAGGTCGCCGTCCTGCGAAGCGGGGCGGCCGAACTGACGGCCTGACGGGTGATGTGACAGTTGTGCCTGCACCTTGATCTGCCAGACTCCGCCGTCCTACCCGGGGCTCCGCCGTCCTGCCTGGGGAGGAACCCCGGGTCCTCCGTGGGGTGGAGCGGTGGCGCTTATCTCCTCTTGACCAGCGTCGAGTATCCTGAGAAGCGTCCGGGCGAGGGGAGTAGCCGAACGAAGCCCCGTCAGCACGCCGCAGCCTGCGCGGCCGGGGCCAGGCCGGAGCCCGAAGGGCTCCGGCGGCCAGACTTCGACCGGACCGGCTGCCCCGGCCGTGGTCGGGGTCATCTCAGCAGGCGGGCGCCGCGAGCGCCCATGTCGAGGAGTGAACCAACCCGATGGGTGGACGCAACTACCTGAAGACCACGCTGCTGCTCGCCTCCATGAGCGCCGTGGTCCTGTTCATCGGCTCGTCGATCGGCGGCGGGCGGTACCTGCCCCTCGCCCTCGGCTTCGCCATCCTCATGAACGGGGTGGCCTACTTCTTCTCGGACAAGATCGCCATCCGGGCGGCCCGCGCCGTACCGGTGACCGAGGCCGAGTTCCCCGAGCTGTACCGGATCGTGCAGGGGCTCGCCGTCAAGGCGGGCATCCCCATGCCCAAGCTGTACGTGTCGCCCAGCCAGCAGCCCAACGCCTTCGCGACCGGCCGCAACCCCCAGCACGCGGCGGTCGCGGTCACCCAGGGGATCCTGCCCATCCTCGACCGTCGCGAGCTGGAGGGCGTGCTCGCCCACGAGCTGTCCCACGTGATGAACCGCGACATCCTGATCTCCTCGGTGGCGGCCACGATGGGCGCGATCATCACGTTCCTGGCCTGGATGGCCTGGTTCATCCCGCTCGGGGGCGGCGACCGCGACCGCAACCCGCTGGCCGAGATCGCCCTGCTCATCCTCGGCCCGATCGCCGCGATGGTCATCCAGATGGCCGTCTCCCGGAGCCGGGAGTTCGGGGCGGACTCCTCGGGCGCGAGGCTCACTGCCGACCCGCTCGCCCTGGCCAGCGCGCTGCGCAAGATCGAGGCGTACTCGCGCGGCACCCTGCCGGCCACCACCAACCCGTCCACCGCGCACCTGTTCATCTCCAACCCGTTCAAGGGCAGTGCCGGGCTGGCCAAGATGTTCTCGACCCACCCGCCCACGGCCGAGCGGGTCGCCCGCCTCGAGGCCATGGCCTACGACCCGTACCGGCGGCAGTGAAGCCTGCCGAGTCAGTTCGCCGGCCGGGTAGCCCACAGCAAGGGAGGCATCTCATGAACTGTCCTGTGGACAGGACGCCGCTCACGATGACCGAGCGGCAGGGCGTCGAGATCGACTACTGCCCGTCGTGCCGGGGGGTGTGGCTGGACCGGGGGGAGCTTGACAAGCTGATCGAGCGCTCGGCGTCCTGGTCGCCCAGGCGCGAGCGGGCCTACGGCGACCACGACGGCGACCACGACGACGACGACGAGCACCGGTCGCGCTCCTACGGCCGCGAGTCCTACGGGCACCGGCCCTACGACAAGAAGCAGAAGCGCAAGGGGATGCTCGGCGAGCTGTTCGACTTCTGACCCGCTCGCCTGAAGCGGGCGAGGCCCACCCGCCTGTAGCGCGTGAGGCCCGCCGCCTGAAGCGCGTGAGGCCTGCTCCCCTGAAGCGCGCGAAGCCCGCGCCGCCTGAAGCGGGCGAGGCCTGCTCGCCTGAAGCGCGTGAGGCTACTCGCCTGTAACGCGTGAGGCCGGCGCCCCGGTCAACGGGGCGGCCGGCCCCGGGCCAGGCCGGTCCGGACGAGCCAGATGGCCGCACCGGCGGCCAGCACGGCGGCGCCCGCGCCCAGCGAGCCGGCCGGCAGGCTGGCCGCAACCACCAGGCACCCGGCCAGGCCGGTCACGGCCAGCCAGCGGGGCCAGCGCCGCGCGGCGGGGGGCAGGGTCAGGGCCGAGGCGTTGGCGACCGCGTAGTAGACGAGCACCAGCACCGAGCTGAAGCCGACCGCGCCTCGCACGTCGGCCACTGCCACGGTGGTCCCGGCGAGCGCGCCCGCGGCCAGCTCGGCCCGGTGCGGCACCCTGAAGCGGGGGTGGACCGCGGCCAGCCGGGCGGGCAGGTCGCCGGCCGCAGCCATCGCGAACGCGGTCCGGCTCACCCCGGCGACCAGGGAAAGCAGCACCCCGAGGGAGGCGAGGGCGGCGCCGGCCCGCACCACGGGCGCAAGCCAGGCCAGCGGTCCGGCCTCGACCGCCGTGGCCAGCGGGGCGGGGGATGCGGCCAGCGCGGCCGGGCCCACGGCCAGCAGCGCGGCGGTGCTCACGGTCGCGTAGACCACCAGGGTGATGCCGAGCGCGAGCGGGATCGCCCGCGGGATCGTCCGGGCCGGGTCGATCACCTCCTCGCCGAGGGTGGCGATACGCGCGTAGCCGGCGAACGCGAAGAACTCGAGGCCAGCCGCTTGCAGCAGGCCGTGCAGGCTCGCCTGGGCGCCGGCCGGCGGGAGCAGGTCGGCCACCGCCGGTCCCGGCCGGCCCCCGGCCAGCATCGCGACCACGCTCGTGGCCAGGGTGGCCAGCACCAGCGCGACCAGCACCCTGGTCGCCGCCGCCGTCTTGGCCACGCCGCGGTAGCCGGCCGCCACCACCGCGGCGACCGCGGCCAGCGCCACCGGCCGGGCAAGCCCGGGCGCCGCGTACGCCCCCACCGTCAGGGCCATGGCCGCGCAGCTGGCCAGCTTGCCGGCCACGAAGCTCCAGCCGGCCAGGTACCCCCAGAACGGCCCGAGCCGCTCGCGCCCGTACACGTAGGCCCCGCCAGACTCCGGGTGGACGGCGGCCAGCTCGGCCGAGGAGGTCGCGTTGCACCAGGCGATCAGCCCGGCCACGGCCAGCCCGAGGAGCAGGCCGCTGCCGGCGGCCCGGGCGGCCGGGCCGATGACGGCGAACACCCCGGCGCCGATCATCGACCCGAGGCCGATGACGACCGCGTCGGTCAGTCCGAGACGCCGGTCCAGCCGGCTCGGAGGTGGGTCCTGCTCGGATCCGGGCATCGGGCGGCAATCGTAGAGGTTCGGCGTGCCGCCCCGCGGCCGCGCCGCCCGCCGCCCACCCCCGGCGCCCTACACCTGCCTGAGCTCGTCCAAACGCCTGGCCAGCAGGTCACCAGCAGTCCTGCGCGCAACTCCCGCGAGTCCTTCCTGGTCACCGTATCCAGCCCGTGCAAGGACTGCTGAGCTGCTGCTCAAGGACTGCTGGTGACCTGCTAGCGGGAGTTTCCGGCCTTGGTAGGTGATCGGTGTGGCATCTGTTGTGGTGCTTGGCTTTCAGCCACGGATGGTGTAGTACCCACATATGCCATCGATCGTGGGGAAGCGTCGCGGGAAGCACAC
>Ga0210378_10000028_pt1 | contig 69389 bp, 67 predicted proteins | sample PLM1_60_b1redo_FD_155465 | JGI IMG/M metagenome (GOLD analysis project Ga0210378, IMG submission 155465) | Groundwater sediment microbial communities from an aquifer in East River, Colorado, USA - PLM1_60_b1 redo | ecosystem: Environmental > Terrestrial > Soil > Riparian zone | place: USA: East... | reverse complement strand
CCGACGCGGAGCTGGCCGCCGTGCCGCTCAGCCGTCACGACTTCCACGGTGAGTGGAACTACACGATCGATTCACCACAGAAAACGCAAACCTCATGAAGCGTCCAAGTTATTCTTTTAGGGACCCTAACCGCCTGGCCCTCCTCTCCTCGAAGGTCGATGTAGATGGACCCGGATGGGAATTCATCGGATAGACTTCGTGCTAGGCGAACGGCCGTTGTTGTCTTGCCGATGCCAGCTTCGCCGCGGATGTGCACAAGCCGCTGCCCCGTTAACCCTGTTAGTATGACCCGCCCGCGTTCCAGCACATCGTCTCGTCCAAATAGCCTGAAATCGTCCGCAGCACTGGGTAGCTGCTGTGGGAGTCTCGCATTCAAAATCTGCGAATTCGTAGTGTCCACTGTTCTGCGCGACGCCTTTCCCAAACAGGCAACCGGACGTTTGGCGAGCCATTGGTAGACGTCGTCTTCCTTCGATGTCAGTTTAACTATGGACGTGTGTGACCCTCGGACATTCTTGACCCGATCTCGACCAATGCTGAGTCCGGCGCTCAGTTCATCGACCCATACATCACCGCCAGCAACAATCGCATATGTGGCAATTGACGCTGCGGACTCCGGAATGGGCCTTGCCGCCCCGCTCGTGTCGACGCGATCCGCAAATCGTCTGTTGATCTCGGTGACAAACGGAGAGTGAGCGCGTAGGACCTGGGCGTCGACGCTCGCTCTCGATAGGAGGCGCGGAACGTTGAGCGATCCTGCCTGTGGAGTAGCTACAAGGAACAGGCCGACTATGCGATCGACTGCTCGCGACCCCTGTAGAGTCCGGGTTTGCGAATCGATGAGATCCTTGATTGCGCCCTTGCAGAGAAGGCCGCCCATGCTGTGCCCGACCAATACGACCTGTGAGTAGCTGAGATCCCGGATCGTGTCGGCGAGTTGCTGGATATGAGTGACGAGGGTCATGGAGTCCCTGCGACAGAGTCGACGAAGCCCGCTGGCGTAATCGAAGAGCCCAATATCGAAATCAGTATAGTCCTCAAACAGAAAAAGTGGGAGGGAGCCCCATGTTGCGTAGCGTTTGCCATTCAAGCCGTGAACGAAGATCGCGATACGGTTATTGGTGGTAGCGAGGTGCTGGTGAATCACGAGCAACTCGTGTCGTCCCAGGCGGCTCTCGCTGACCTGGCTAAACTTATCTTGCTTGGCAAAATGGACCATAGCTCCGCCTGGCGCTCGTGATGTAAAGCTGATCTTGGGGGTTGGCCTGTAATCGTTGGGGCGGAGGTGGAGTTGCTCGGCGGGCGGGGCAGAATACGCCGATCCCGACCGTTCGCCGCTGCCCTGTGGCCCAGCGGCATCGCGAACGACAGCAGGCCCGTCGGCTCCGCGCCTCGTGGCTGTTCGCCGTCGGCGTCCGCCAAGCCGAGGCGACGGCGTCCAGCTCTGCCTTCGCGTCCACCTCGGCGACTCCGACACCGCCACGCTTATCCAGGTGCGGAGCTTCCTCGGTGGGGAGAAGGCCACCTTGCTGTAGGACGGGCTGGTTGCTGAGCGCCAGGCGGTCTACGCGCCCGACGTCAAGCCGGTCGAGGCGCTGTGGTCCAGCCTGAATGCCGTCGAGTCCGCTAGCCTTACCTGTCTGCCCCTTGGTGAAGTGATCGAGCAGGCCCCCTGTGGGATCGATCGGGTCCGTCGGACCCCGCACCTGGCCTACTCGTTCCTCCGTCACGCCGGCCTCTCAGTCTCGTGACACGTCAACCCCAAACCCCAAAACCGTCTAACAGGCAATCTAGCGCAAAGGTAGCTGTCACGGGAGTCTGGTGAGTGGCGCCGCGGGGTGGGTGGACTGCCAGGAGGTGTGCGGAAGCTACGCTGTAGGCGCATGAACGCGCTACGGCCGGCCGCGGTGAGGTGCTGCCCGCCACGGCCGGTGCGGTGGCGTTGGGGCGTGGTGCACAGGCAGCCGGTGGTCGTGTCCGGCGACCGCGACGCACGGCTTGGGTGTGGGATGCGTGCGTGGGCGAGCGCTACCGCATCGAAGCCGACGCGCCACCGGCAGCGTCGTCTGCACCACCGAGGGACTCATTTGGCCGCAACGAGAGTCGGCCTGGCGGCCTTCCAGTTGTCCACTTTGCGAGCGCGGCTCCTGTCGGCCGTGCTGTCAGGTATCATGACGGGTTCAGTCATATTGACTGTCTCGTTACTTTATTGCAATTATCGCTCGATTGGGGGGACCGTGACTCACAGGCTCTCGCAGCGGCCACGTCGGAGCTGTGCTTGCCCTTGTCCTTGGCGTGAGCATCTCCGCCTGCACCTCGCCACCGACGGTGGTGGAACGACACGATCGGCTTCCGCGCCAACGTCGACCGGAGCAGTGCCGTCGACGACCTCCGCAGCGCCATCTTCTGAAATGCTCGATGCGGCGGTCTGGTCGGCCTGCTCGAAGTTCACCGATACCCTCGACCAGTTGCCGGTGAGCACCGACTGGATGACACCAGGCGTGGCGGCCAGGGCAGCGAGGGCGTCCGCTGCTCCTGGCAGGGCACGTCCACGCTCGCGCAGCCGGGGGGTCGTGGCCGCATACCCGGCGGCGAGCGAGTCGCGGAACCGCGAGGTCGTCGTCGGAGGGCGCGATCCCATGCAGGGCAAGGGTGTCCCGGAAGGTTTCTGGCTCGGTCCGGCCGGTGGGGTCGGCCTGGCCCCTTCCATGGGATGCCCGGTCGCTTGCTCGAACGCGGCGTAGATCTCGCGGCCGACGCCACCGGTGTCGATCAGGGTGTGGTCGATGTCCCACAGGACGAGCCGTTCGTCTGTCACCACGACGCTCCGGACCAGGAAGGCGCATGGTCGGTGCGCTGCGGCAGTACACGTCACGGTGTCAGGGCTGCTGGGGGCGGGCCAGTCGGGCTGAAGGTGCCCGGGCGGTGCCGCTGTGGGCGCCTGCGGGTCGCAGGGCCGTCCGGCCAGCGTCCAAGTAGCCTGGCGAGCTGTGCGATGGTCAAGGGCGAGAGCGGAGCCAGGTGCTCCTGGTGATGCCATACACCATCCGCTCTCGCCCTTGGAGGTTCGTCGGCCCGTACTCGAAGGTCTGGCCGAGCTTCTCGGCCACGCGAATCGAGGCATGGTTGCGTGGATGGATCGTGCTGATGACATGATCGGCGCTGAGCTGCTCGAACGCGTAGTCGAGGGCGGCCTGGCCGGCCTCGGTGGCAAGCCCCTGGCCCCAGCGGTCCCGGGCCACCGACCAGACGACCTCCAGCGCGGGCCAACCCTCCGGGTAGTACAGGCCCGCCCGGCCGATGAGCCGCTGCGTTGCCCGGTCGGCCATGGCCCAGATCCCATAGCCGCGGAGGTGCCAGTGGCCAAGGATGACCGCCAGCACCCGCCAGGTGCCGGCTCGATCGAGCGGGCCGCCTTCGCCGAGATAGCGCATCGTCTGTTCGTCGGCGGTCAGTTCGGCGTATGCGTCGAGATCATCGGTGGTGAATGACCGGAGGATCAGCCGCTGGGTGGTGACCGTCGGGATCCGGCACGGGCCCGTGCGCGGTACCTCGAGGGCGGAGTGGCTTGTGGGCGGCGTGCCCATCGCGTGCTCCTTGCTGGCTCAGGTCGTCGGCGCGGGGAGCGCGAGGGGCCTGTAGCCGCGCAACCTGTCGCCGAACTCTTTGACCCCTGATGTCGCGCGCCAGTTGACAAGGAGTCCCCGCAGCTCCATCGCTCGCTTTCCCACCGTCTCGGTGCGCTGTGCCTCCGGAACGGCGAGCGCTTCGATACCGAGCCGGGCGGCCTCGTCGGGGTCTGGCCGAGGGCGAACCACCAGCGAGGCGGCGAGGTTGAGTCTGGCGTGCCCCCGGTCGGAGAACGCCGTGCCGCGCATCGCGGACGCGTTGTAGGAGGCGACCGCCTGGTGTGCGTACCGCTCGGCGGTCTGACCGTCGCCGAGACGCACGTACGTCCCGCCAAGGAACAACATCGCGGTGACCGGCGTGAAGGGAGACTCCCCTGGTTCGGCCGGCAGGTCGACCAGCTGGTCTTGCATTCGCCCCAGCGCCTGTCTGGCGCTGCGCGCATCACCCAGCACCGCGTGCGCCCTGGCTGCGTAGGCCGCGGCCCGGGCTCGGGTGTAGGCCGTCACATGCGGTTCGGCCGCCTGTAACAGGTCCAGCGCCTTGTGGGGCTGGGCGTTGTAGAACGCGATGGAGCTTTGCAGCATCCTGACCGACGCGCACAACACCGGTTGGCCGACATCTTGGGCGTACTGCCAGGCCAGCACCGCAAGCTTACGGGCGGCGGCGTACTCGCCCATGTGGAACGACAGGCGGCCAAGCAAGTAGCTGAGCTGACCGCCGAGTACCGTCAGGCGCGCACGGTCCCTGAGACTTGGTCGACCGTCGAGAAGTCCCTCGACCTGTCGCCAGTCCTCCCACACCACTGGGAACAGGTCGATGTGCGGGGTGCTGTGGTACTCCCTCGCGAAGCGTTCGACGTCCTGATCCAGTTCCTCAAGGGTCATGGGATCGACCCCAGCTACCGCGCGCTTGCGGCTGGCGGCCACCGCCGCATCGGCGGCGTCAGCGAACAAGCGTCCTCCCGCGAGGACGCCAACCCCGAGAACGGTCATAGACCTGATGGCCCCGCGCCGATCCGCGGCCCTCACCTCCTGCACCCGCACCTGTGCGGGTGCCTCCTGCCCCAACGTGCTGGTCTCCGACCCGGCTGCCTGCTCGGTGTCGGTCGCCCTGGCCTGCGCTTCGCCGTCGTGTCCAGCGTACCCGGCCGGACGACCGATCTGTGCCGCCATCGCGTTCGGCGGGATCCCGTTTCGCGCCTTGCGCGGCGGGTAGACCAGTTCGTCTCGGCGCACACCGAGGGCGCAGGCAAGGTAGTACTGGTAGAAGTCGCTGGGCCGGTGGTCGCCGCACTCCCATTCGCTGACGGTCTTGGCGTTGCAGGCCGCGCCCTTGTGGCCGTCCCCTCGAGCGAGACGGTTGATCTCGTCCGCGAGCTGCTTCTGGCTGAAGCCCCGGCGATTGCGGAGGAATCGAAGCTTGGGCTCTGGCACGAGTGGCCTCGACAACGCGGGCGGCTTGGTCGATGACTTCGCGTGAATGGTACCGCTCGGGCCCGTCCACGCCGCGAGGCCAGGTCGCGTGGGGATATCCGCGCATCTCCGCTCGGGGATCCCCGCATGGGGACCCCACCTTGGGTGGTGACCCCATCACGCTCGGCCTTTTGGCGTGCTTGATAGCAAGGTGTCCCAGTTGTGCCATTCCGCCCGTCGCCGCACCGAGCGGCGACGCGCGGTCGAAACGCGGTCAGCCATGACGAGGATGAAGGGTGATGCGTGGTGCTGACGTTACGGGTCGAGGGGCTAGCGGATCAGGCCGAAGGCCCCGCCAGCCAGAGGCTCGCCGTCCTCCCCTGCCACGGCCTGGCGCGCAAGGAGCGGTCGTGATCAGGCAGCACGCCGACCCCGATCCGATGCCGCGTGGGACGCTCCACGGCGACCAGGCTGCGGCTGCCAGGCGATCCGAAACGACCGGGCTCTACCTGTGGGTGGCCCGACGCGGCACCCTACTCGCCCAGGCCGGGTCGTTCCGGCTCGGCGCCTGGGAGCGCCCGGTCGTGGCCGGCGCGCTTGGGTGGCTCGGCATCGAGCTGGTGATCCTGCTCGCCCCCGCCCGGTTCCGCCCTGCCCAGGGCTACGCCCTTGGCGCGGTCGCGGTGGGGCTGGTCGTCTACGCGCTCCTGCGGCTCGCCGAGCCGGCCGCGATGACCAGCCAGCCGCCATCCCAGAACCCGCCAGCCGACCCCGGCGGCACCTCGGGCGTCACCTCGGCCGGGGAGCGACCGCTATGGTGACGCGCGCCGCCACCCTCCTGGGCCCGGCCGGGATGAGCATGGTCGGCGTGGTCGTGACCGGGCTTGTCGTCCTGGTCGGGGTGCTCGCGATCGTCGCGTTGCTGCTGATCGACCATCAGGACGAGTGCGTCCACCGGCGGCGGATGGCCCGAGCCCGGCGCCGGCAGCATGGCTGACCCGCCGACGACGGCAACCCGCCCGACCCGTGGTCGTTGTTGTTCTGAGTGTGTACGTGAATCTTCGTATGCCGAGTGCCGCGCTCACGCTGACGACTGCGTAGCCGTCGCGCGCCGAGCATGGGTGGCATGACAGAACTACTGGTCGAAACCACGAACCTGACCAAGCGGTACGGCCCTCGCGCCGCGGTGACCACATCGGGTTGCAGGTGCGCAGGGGTGAGGTCTACGGCTTTCTCGGCCCCAACGGCGCGGGCAAGACGACCACGCTGCGCCTCCTGCTTGGCCTGGTCCGTGCCAGCTCGGGCACCGCACACGTGCTCGGTACCGCGCCGGGTGATCCCGCGGCGCTGGCGCGGATCGGCATGCTCGTTGAGTCACCGGCGTTCTACCCGTACTTGTCCGGGCGGGACAACCTGCGCGTGTTCGCGCGCTACGCAAGCGTGCCAGCCGCCAAGGTGGGCGAGGTCCTGGAGACCGTCGAGCTGGCTGATCGCGCCAAGGACCACGCGTCGAGCTACTCGCTGGGCATGAAGCAGCGCCTCGGTGTCGCCGCCGCGTTGCTCAAGGATCCTGAGTTGCTGATTCTTGACGAGCCAACTAATGGGCTCGATCCGGCCGGAATGGCGGAGGTGCGCACGATGATCCGCAGGCTCGGCGCCGGCGGGCACACCGTGCTGTTGTCCAGCCACCTGCTCGGCGAGGTGCAGCAGGTCTGCGACCGCGTCGGGGTGATCGCCGAGGGCAAGCTGCTGCGCCAAGGAACCGTGGGCGAGCTGCGTGGCCACGGCACCCTGCGCGTCGCCGCGGAGCCGCTGCACCACGCGCGCACGGTGGCCGAGCGACTGTTCGGCGCAGAGCGGGTGACGGTGCACGACGGGGCGTTGCACCTGGACGTCGACGATGACCAGGCGCCACGGGTCAACCGCGAACTGGTGCGTGCGGGCGTCGCGGTACGTTCCCTCGGCTGGCACGAGCGATCGCTCGAGGAGATCTTCTTCGAGATGACCGTGCCCACGCCCGGAGGAACCTTGTGATCGCGAGCTTCCTTGCCGAGCTGATGAAACTGGCCAGGCGGCCGGCGATCTGGCTCATCACAGGCGTGTGGACGACGCTGAGCCTGGTGTTCGGCTACGTCTTTCCGTACTTCAGCTATCGCGGTACACCGTCCGGTCCCAATGCGGGCACCAACCTCGGTGAGCGGGTGCTGTCGGAGGCGCTGCCCGCCGCGCTCGTGCCCGCCGCGATCCAGGGGTTCCCGCTGTTCGCCGGCGCGCTCGCCCTGCTGCTCGGCGTGCTGACCACCGGTGGAGAGTACGGGTGGGACACCATGAAGGTCCTGCTCACCCTGGGGCCACGCCGGCTGTCCGTGCTCGCCGGGAAGCTGCTCGCCCTCACCGTGGTGATGTTGCTGGTCGTGCTGGCCACGTTCGTCGTCGACGGTGCAGCGAGCCTGCTCGTCGCTTCCATCACCGACAACCCGGTGCACTGGCCGCCGATCGGTGCGCTGCTCACCGGCGTCGGTGCGGGCTGGCTCGTGGTCGGCATGTGGTGCCTTGTGGGGGCGGTTCCTCGGGATCCTGGTGCGCGGCACCGCGCTGGGCGTCGGCATCGGCCTGGTGTGGGGCGCTGGCGGTGGAGAACCTGCTGCGCATCTTCGGCTCGATCGTGGACCTGGTGGAGGTCGTGCAGCGCTTCATGCCCGGCACCAACGCCGGCGCGCTGGCCGCCGCCCTCGGCGTCCCGGTGCAAGGCCAGCCCGGTGGCACCCCGGGCGTCACCGACGTGGTCGGCGGCAGGTCCGCGGCGCTGGTCCTTGTCGCCTACCTGGCGATGTTCGTGGCGGCCTCGGCGGTGCTGGTACGCCGCCGGGACGTCGCCTGATCCGCAAAGACGAGAAGGAGAAAGACGAGAAGGAGGAAGCAATGCATACGCAGAGCACGTTGTCCGGGCCACGGGCGGCGACGGTTGTGGGCCTCGTGGTCGGTGCGGTGGGGATCGCGATCCTGTGGGCGTCGGGGGTCGAGTTCCCGATCTACCCGCCGCCGGGGATCGTCATCCTCCTCGCTGGCGCGATCTTCGTGAGCCTGGCCTCGTGGCCGTGGGCACCGGCGGTGGGAGCGTTCCTGGGGTTGTTCGTCACCGTTGGGTTCGTGGTGAGCGGCGGGCCGCCCAACCTGTTTGGCCGCGACGGAACCAGTGTGCTCATCGGCACCTGGATCCAGATGCTGGGTGTGCTCACCGCCCTGATCGCGGGTGTGATCGCCACGCGGGCCAACTACCGCAGGCTGGCGCAGGCTCGGCAATGAGACCACGCTGTGGTCAGGGATCGTGAGGGATCGTGAGCCCCGACTGGACCGCGAAGACGACAAGCTGCGCGCGGTCCCTTGCGCGCAGCTTGATCATCGCGCGGCCAACATGCGTGCGCACCGTTGCCGGGCTGATGAACAGCTCCTGGCCGATCTCCTCGTTTGATCGGCCGGTGGCCACCCAGGCGACCATTTCCCGCTCCCGCTCGGTCAGTTCATCCAGCCCCGGCACCGGCGTGGGCGCCCTGGCCGGCCGCTGGCTGAACATGGTGATCAACCGCCTGGTCACCGACGGGGACAGCAGGGCCTCGCCGGCCGCCACCACCCGGATCGCGCGCACGAGTTCGGCGGGTGCGGCGTCCTTGAGGATGAACCCGCTCGCGCCGGCTTGCAGCGCACGGAACACGTACTCGTCGATCTCGAACGTGGTCACCACGATCACGCGGGTGTCTGCCAGCTTGCTGTCGGCGCTGATCGCCGACAACGTCTCCAACCCGTCCATGCCGGGCATCCGGATATCGAGCAGCAGGACGTCGGGGTGCGTCTCGCGCAGCCGATCGAGCGCCGACAGCCCGTCCTCGGCCTCGCCAACGACCTCCATGTCCTGCTCGCGATCGACGAGCACTCGCAAGCCCATCCGCACCACAGCCTGGTCGTCGGCCAGGAGGACGCGGATCATGTCGCGTCTGCGGCGATTGGCAGGCGCGCGGAAACCCGGAAACCACCACCCGTGCGGGGCTGGGCAACCAGCTCGCCGCCCACGGCCACCACCCGGTTGCGCATCCCGGTGAGCCCGCGGCCGGGCCGCACGTGCTCGGCACCGACACCGCTATCCAGCACATCCACAACAAGCGTGCCCTGGTCACGGTGCACGCGTACCTCCGCGGTCGTTGGTCCGGCATGCCGCAACATGTTGGTCAAGGCTTCCTGCACAACCCGGTAGGCGACGTGGCCGACGACCTCGGGCACCGCCACGTCCTCCAGCGAGAGTCGCACCGGTAGCCCCGCCGCTCGCACGCTGTCCACGAGTGCGTCCAGGTCTCGCAATCCCTGGCTGGCGGCAGATCCCGTGCCGCCAGTCTCAGCCCCGGTTCGTCGATGGAACGCATCCAGCATCATCCGAAGGTCGGTGAGCGCGTTCACGCTCGTCGACTGGATTGCTTCCAGGGACTCCTTGGCCTGGTTCGGTTGCTCGTCGAAGACCAGCAGCGCCACGCCCGCCTGCATCGCCACCGCGGCGAAGCCATGCCCGGCCACATCGTGCACCTCCCGTGCCACCCGCATGCGTTCTTCCAACGCCGCCCTTGCCGCAAGCTCTTGTCGTGCCCGCCGGGTCGCCGCCGACCGAACGTGCACCAGTGCGCCAACCGACCACGGGATGACGAGCCAGCTCGCCCACACGGCGAGCAGCAACGCCGGTAGATCGGCCTGCACGAGGGCGCGGGACAGCGTGGCCGCGGCGGTCGCCGCGACGGCGGCCGCGCATGCGAGCAGCGAGGTACGCAGGCCGCGCAGCCTCGCGACCTCGAACATGGCGAACACCATGCACAGCTGGATCGGCCCGTACGGGTAGCCGATCAGCAAGTAACCGGCGACCAGCGTGACGATGACGCTCAGAGCGGCGACAGGCGCGCGACGCCGCCACGCGAGCGCGAACGCGGCGAGCGTGACCAGCGTGATCGCTCCCGCATCCAGCGGCCGTGCCTCGTCTTGCGGTGTCGCGGCCACCATGGTGCCGAGAATGACCAGCACAGCGGCGGCGACCGCGACGCCGATGTCCAGCTTCGACGGAACGCCCATGCCACGCCGGCGACGCGGAGGTGGTTGAGCCACACGCGCAGTATAGGATCCGATCCCAACGCTTCTCAGCGCTGGCTTGTCGTCCGTGGTGAACCGCACTGACTTCGGTGGAGACTCCGGCGGTTGGGTTCAGCCAAGACGTAGCTTCCGCCTTCGCCGGACTCTCCTACGGGTCTCCTCCCGTCGGGTTGCGGGCTGGCCGGCGCTACCGTGGGTCACGTGCGGATCTCCTCGTCACCCGGGCGGTGGTCGGACGGCGTCGCCACCGTGTGGTAGTGGGCCGACTGCTGGTCGTAGCGGTGGAGGAGCTGGCGGGCGGCGGGCGGGACGACTGCCTGGTCGTGGTCCTCGCCGGCGAACGCACGCAGGGCGTCCTCCGAGGCCCACTGGGTGAGCGTGACGAACTCCACCTCGCCGGCGGCGTCCCGGCGCAGGAGGTAGGCGCCGAGATACCCGTCGATGCGGTCGATCCCGGGCAGGATCTCCTCCAACAGCAGCGCCTGGTATGCGTCTGCGTTCTCCGGGGTGGTCCAGCCATGCCAGATACGGCTGATCATTGACGTCCAACTCCCGTCCTCGGCTGGCGTGTGGGCAGCGGCCGGGTGGAGCTTGGCCGCCGCCCACGGGTGGGCGGCTCGCCGAGCTACCGTGCGACCGCGGCCATGTCGACCCAGGCATTCTCGCGGCCGTCGGCGAACTCGGACACGTGCAGCAGCCGGAAGATGAACTGCCGGCCCAGCATTCGAACCCGAACGGGTTGCCGTCGACACCGACGGGGACCAGGTCAGTCTCGTGGTGCAGCCCGCCCGTCCCGCCGAGCTCGTCCCGGTCCGGTCCAGCTCCACCTGTCGGCTTACACTGTCCCGGACCGGCTCAAGACCGGGTTCGACAAGCTCGGCGTGCGCGGCCGGCGCGAGCTCGTCGCCACCACCGACCCACCCAACCCGCTATGCCGAGGGAGCACGAGCCTGGGGACCGACGGGTACGAGATCTCGACCGATGCCACCCGGCTCGACCGGGTGATGATCCATCGGTTCCTGAGCCAGGAGGCATACTGGGCCCGGGGCGTTCCCCGCGCGGTGGTGGAGCGCGCGATCAGCAACTCGCTGGTGTTCGGGCTGTACGCCTCGGGCGAGCAGGTCGGCTTCGCCCGGGTCGTCACGGACCAGGCGACGTTCGCCTGGCTCGCCGATGTGTTCGTCCTGCCCGAGCACCGCGGCCGCGGGCTGGGCAAGCGGCTGGTCCGCGAGGTGCTCGCGCACCCCGGCCTGCAAGGGCTGCGGTGGTTCCTGCTCGGCACCGCCGACGCGCACGGGCTCTACCGCCAGCTCGGGTTCGACCCGCTCAGCCCGGAGCGGGCCAGCCGGTTGCTGGGCATCTGGCGGGAGCCGACCGAGGTGTACGGCCCTGCCGCCGACGGCGGGGACGCCCGCTGAGCGCACGCTGGCGGTCAGGCATGCATACCGGGCCAGAGCCATGGACGGACGCGGGCCGGGCCGCATGCTCCCTGAGCCATCCTGCCTGCGGTGCCGAGGTGCAGGAGGGGCCACGGTGCGGCCCGGGCTGCATGCTCCCCGGGCCGCACCATGGGTGGGGGGCGTGCTGCGTGCTCCCTGGCGGGGGTGGGCGTACCGCATGCTCCAGCTCAGGCGGCGGTGGTGGCCACCGTGCCGCCGCCCAGCACCAGGTCGCCGTCGTAGAGGACCCCGGCCTGGCCGGGCGCGACCGCGTCGACGGGCTCGTCGAGGTGCAGGCGGACCCGGCCGGGGCCGGCGGGGTCGACCAGGCAGCCGACCTCGTTGCCGTGGGCCCGGAGCCGCACCCGGGCCGGGCCGGGCCGCAGGCCCAGCCCGTCGGTCGAGGTCGCCCGCTCCAGCTCCACGGCGCGGATGGCCAGCTCGCCCCGCTCGCCGACCACCACGCGGTCGGCGGCCGGCTCGATGCGCAGGACGTAGCGGGGCGTGGGCTCGGCCAGGCCGAGGCCGCGGCGCTGGCCCACGGTGTAGCGGTAGGCGCCCTGGTGGCCGCCGAGCACATGGCCCTGGGCGTCCACCACCTGGCCGGGACGGCGGCCCAGGTGGCGCTCCAGCCAGCCGGCGGTGTCGCCGTCGGGGATGAAGCAGACGTCGTAGGACTCCGGCTTGGCCGCGGTGCGCAGCCCGAGCCGGGCGGCGGTCCGGCGCACCTCGGGCTTGGTGAGGTCGCCGAGGGGCAGGCGGAGGTGGGCGAGCTCTCCCGGCCCGAGCATGTAGAGCACGTAGGACTGGTCCTTGGCCGCGTCGGCGCCCCGGTACAGGCGGGCACCGGCCACCCGGGCGTAGTGGCCGGTGGCGAGCGCGTCGAAACCGAGGGCGCGGGCCCGGGCGAGCAGCCCGACCACCTTGACCCGCTCGTTGCAGCGGGCGCACGGGTTGGGGGTGCGGCCGCGCGCGTACTCGGCGGCGAAGTCGTCCACCACCGCCTCCTGGAACTGGTCGACGAAGTCCCAGACGTAGAAGGGGATGCCGAGGGCGTCGGCGACCCGGCGGGCGTCGTCGGCGTCGGCCAGGGTGCAGCAGCCCCTGCCCGCCACCTGCGCGTGGGAGGGGACGCGGGCGAGCTTGAGGTGGACGCCGGTCACGTCGCACCCCTGCTCGACCAGGAGCGCCGCCGCCACCGAGGAGTCGACCCCGCCGCTCATCGCGACCAGCACCTGCGGCGGGCTCACGGGTGGACCCTCCGCCCATGCGAGGCTCCAAGAGCGCCCGCCGCACCCGCCGGGCGCACCGTGCACCCACGCGAGGCCCCAAGCGTGCCCGCCGCACCGGTCGGGTGGACCCTCCGCCCACGGACGGCTCCAAGCGCGCCCGCGCTCACGGGGCGGCTCCGGCGGTGGCCGGGGCGAGGGTGCCCAGGGCGCGGCCCACGGCGGCCACGGCGGCGTCCACGTCGGCCGCTGTCGAGCCGTGGCCGAGGCTGAACCGGACCGTCTCGCGGGCCTCGGCCGGGGTCCGGCCCATGGCGAGCAGCACGTGCGACGCGGCCACCGCCCCGCTGGCGCAGGCCGACCCGGCCGAGCAGGCGATCCCGGCCCGGTCGAGGAGCAGCAGCAGGTCCTCTGAGCGGCGGCCGGGGAAGCGGACCGAGGCCAGGCCGGGCAGCCCCCGGGCCGGGTCGCCGTTGACGACGAGCGCGGGCTCGAGCGTGCGCAGGCCGGCCAGCAGCCGGTCCCGGAGCCGGGCGAGCGCGGCAGCCTGCCCCTCCCGTTCGGCCAGGGCGACCGCCGCGGCCGCACCGAACCCGGCCAGCGCGGCCACCGGCAGCGTGCCCGAGCGCAGGCCCCGCTCCTGGCCACCACCGTGGACCAGGGGCCGCAGGGCGACGCCGGGCCGCACCACGAGGGCGCCCACCCCGGTCGGGCCGCCCAGCTTGTGCGCTGCCAGGGCGAGCAGGTCGACGCCGTCCCGCACCATGTCCACCCCGGGCGTGCCAGCGGCCTGGACGGCGTCGCACAGCAGGACCGCCCCGGCGGCGTGGGCCAGCCCGGCCGCCTCGGCCACGGGCTGGACGGTGCCGACCTCGTTGTTGGCGGCCATGAGGGCGACCAGCGCGGTGCGGCCGGGCCGGACGGCGTCGGCGAGCGCGTCGAGGTCGACCCGGCCGGCCGGGTCGACCGGGGCGAGGGTCAGGCCGGCGCCGGCGTCGGCCACCGCCCAGGCGGCCGCGTCGAGCACGGCGTGGTGCTCGACCGCGGAGGCGACCAGGTGGCGCACACCCGGCTCGCTGGCGAGCACCGTGCCCTTCACCGCCAGGTTGTCGGCCTCGGTGCCGCCCGAGGTGAACACGACGTCGCCGGGCGCGGCTCCGACCAGGGCGGCGACCTGCTCGCGGGCGGTCTCGACCGCGGCCCGGGCGGCACGGCCGGGGCCGTGCTGGCTCGACGGGTTGGCTGCCGGCCGTTCGAGGAACGGGCGCATGGCGGCCAGCGCCTCGGCTCGGAGCGGGGCGCTGGCCGCGTAGTCGAGATAGGGCACGGGCGGGGCTACTTCCTTCCGCGCGGGGCTACTTCCTTTGCTGCTGGCTGTGACCGCGCCCGCCGTCCTTGCCGGCCAGGCGCCTGGGCTTGGCCCCGGCGCGCTCGACGGTGGTGGTGGGTGGCCCGATGGGTATGGTGGTCTGCCCGGGCACGGTCGTGCCGGGCGGCTGGCCGGGGATGGTGGTCTGGGTGGTCGGCGGTGGTGGTGGCGGGAGCACGGTGTACTGCAGCCCTTCCTGGGGACGCTCCCAGTCGGCCGGTTCGGTGTTGGCGAGCGCCTCCTGCATGAAATCCTGCCAGATCCGGGCCGGGAGCGACCCGCCGGTGACCGTGGAGAACCCCGCGATGTTCCGCATGGAGAGCTCTTCCCTGGTGTAGCCCATCCACACCGCGGTGGCAAGCTGGGGCGTGTACCCGACGAACCAGGCGTCGCGGTACTCCTGGGTCGTGCCGGTCTTGCCCGCAGCGGGCCGGCCGATCCGGGCCGCGGCCGCGGTCCCGTGGTCGATCACGCCCTTGAGCACGTCGTTGACCTCGTAGGCGAGGGCGGGAGGGATGCGCGGCTCGCCGGCTGGCCTGTTCTCGAACAGCGTCTGCCCGTGACGGACGACCTTGGTGACGAAGTTCGGCTTCTGGTACACGCCCATGTTGGCGAAGGTGGCGTAGGCGGCGGCCATGTCGACCGGGTAGACGTTGGCCGAGCCGAGCGCGATCGAGGGCGCGTTCTCCTGCTTGTCGTCCACGCGGATCCCCAGGCGGCGGGCCATGTCCACCACCTTCTTGGGGCAGAGCTGCTCCATCAGCCGCCCGAAGACGCCGTTGACCGAGAGCCAGGTGGCGACCCGCACCGGGAGCAGGCCGCCGCCCTTGCCCTCGTAGTTGTTGACCTTCCACGGTGCGCCGCAGACCATCCGGGCGGGCCAGCCGCTGGTCTCCCACACCGAGTCGGGCGAGATGCCGTTCTCGAGCGCGGAGGCGAGCACGAACGGCTTGAACGCCGACCCGGCCTGGCGGTGGCCCTGCAGGGCGAGGTTGAAGCGGCCGTGGACGCGGTCGCGACCGCCGACGACCGCCCGCACCGCGCCGGTGGAGGGGATCATCGCGACCACGGCGACGTCGGGCCCGCCCGGCGGGCCCTTCTCCCTGACCGCCCGCTCGGCGTCATGCTGGATCTTGGGGTTCAGCGTGGTGAAGACGCGCAGGCCGCCCTCGTACAGCTTCTTCTCGCGCTCCTCCTCGGTGCGGCCCAGCCGCGGGTCCTCGAGGAGCTGCTGCTTGACCCCGTCCATGAACCAGCGGTACCGGCCGTTGGGCAGCGGCCTGCGCTTCTGCACGCCGAGCGGCTGCTGCCGGGCCTGCGCGGCCTGGTCGGCCGGGACCAGGCCGAGCTCGACCATGCGGTCGAGCACGGTGTTGCGCAGGCGCAGGGCCTCCTGGGGGTTCGAGCGCGGGTTGCCGGTCTCGGGCGAGCGGATGATGCCTGCCAGGGTGGCCGCCTGGGCGAGCGAGAGCCGGCCGACCCGCTTGAAGAAGTAGCCTCGGCTGGCCGCCTCGATCCCGTAGTACCCGCCGCCGAAGTAGACCCGGTTCAGGTACTCCTCGAGGATCTTCGGCTTGCTCTTCCTGCGCTCCAGCTCGGCGGCGAGCGCGGCCTCCCTGACCTTGCGGGCCAGCGAGCGCTCCTTGAGGTGGGGGTAGGCGTTGCGCACCAGCTGCTGGGTGATGGTGCTGCCGCCCTGGGCCCGCTCCCCCGCGGCGATGTCGGTGAACAGCGCCCGCAGGATGCCGCGCTGGTCGACGCCCCGGTGGTCGTAGAAGCGGGCGTCCTCCGCGGCGACGACCGCGTTCTGCACCACCACGGGGACCGCGGCGAGCGGCACCACGATGCGGTCCTGCTCGGACTTGAGGACCTCGATGAGCTTGCCGTTGACGTCGTACACCTCGGTCCGCTCGGGCTGGTCGAGGGGGCGCAGGTCGGCCAGGCCGGGCAGGCCCTTGCCCGCCGCCCTGACCGAGCCGGCCATGACCACCCCGGTCGGCAGGGCGGTGAACATGCCGATGACCAGGGAGAGGACGCAGGCCGCGGCGATCGGGCGGAGGAGCCCGAGCCAGGGCCGGCGGGCCCGGTTGGGCGGCGCGGCCACGGCCACGACCAGGGGCGCGAGCCAGCGGGCGATCCACCGCCCGAACCGGCGCACCCTCCAGGCCACCGCCTCGCCCGCGCCGCTCACGGCCGCCAGCACCGGGTCGCGAGGCCGAGGGGCCGCGCCGTTGCGCTCCGGCCCGCCGGGCCCGGCCCCAGGTCCGAAGGTCCTCCGCTCCGGCTCCGGCGGCGCCCACCAGTACCCCGCGCCGCCGGGCGGGCCGGCGCGGCCCGGCTCGCCGTCGTCCTGCGGACGCCAGAGGCCCGCGTCCGGCTCGCCGTCGTCCTGCGGACGCCAGAGGCCCGCGTCCGGCTCGCCGTCGCCCTGCGGACGCCAGAGGCCCGCGTGCGGCTCGCCGTCGCCTGGGGCGCCGGGACCATCCATGGCTTCTCTCCATCCCGATCCGTCACGTTCGTGCCTGCCCGGCCGCCCCCCGGGCGGACCGCCGGCCATCCAGACGCCGTGGACGGCTCCGGCCGACGCGCCTCCGGCGGCGGCCACGTGCCGCCCGCCGCGACCGGCCACGGTCGCGACCCGCCGGGCACCGGCGACCCGCCCGGCGGCGGCGACCCGCCCGGCGGCGGCGACCCGCCGCCGGCGCGGTCGGACCGTGCGGTCGCGGGTGACCCGGGCCGCGACCGCCGTCCGGGCCACGGCCAGGCGCCGGGCCGAGGCCACCCAGCGCGAGACCAGCCACGACCAGACCAGGTCGGCGCCTCTCGCGATCGCCGTGGCCACCCAGACGACGAAGTCGACGACCGCCTCGACGGCGAGGACGCCTGCCAGCCTAGCGGAGCCGAACGCTGCCCGGCGCGACGCGGCCAGCTCGGCGTCGGCGGTGGCGAGGTCCCGCTGGGCACGGTCGGCGGCCCGGCGACTCGCCTCGAGCTCGGGCACGGGCAGGTCGACCAGCCCGGTCGCCCATGCGCCGAGCTGGGCGTCCACGGCCTTCAGGCGCCGGCGGGCCAGGCGGTGGGCCACCGCCGCGGCAACGGCGTCGGGTGCCCGGAGCACGCGCTCGGCAGCGGCCGGGCCGGGGGCCAGGGCATGCCGGCCGCCCAGCTCGGTCTCGACCGCGCGCCGCCTGGCCAGGGGCTCGACCAGGAAGGAGGGGGCAAGCTCGTCGGGCAGGTACGCGGCGACGGCCGCGCCCAGTGCGACCCGGGCGGCCCGCAGCCGCGACCGGCGCCCCGGCCCGCCGGTGAGCAGCCGGACCCAGCAGCCGCCGGCATGCAGGGAGGACCTGGCCGCCCCGGAGACCGTGGGGTGGGTGGCGCTGCGCCGCGGCGATCCTCCTGGGTCGGGCGGCGATCCTCCTGGGTCGGGCATCGAACGGCTACCCCTTGCGCTTGGCGACCTCGTCGGTCAGCCGGGGGACGACCTTGAACAGGTCGCCCACCACGCCGAAGTCGGAGATGGCGAAGATCGGCGCGTCGCCGTCCTTGTTCACGGCGACGATGGTCTTGGAGGTCTGCATCCCGGCCCGGTGCTGGATGGCCCCTGAGATGCCGACGGCGACGTAGAGCTGCGGGGAGACCGTCTTGCCGGTCTGGCCGACCTGGTGCTGGTGGGGGTACCAGCCGGCGTCGACCGCGGCCCGGCTGGCCCCGACCGCCGCGCCGAGCGCGTCGGCCAGCGCCTCGACCAGCGCGAAGTTGGACGGGTCCTGCAGGCCGCGCCCGCCCGAGACGATGATCTCGGCCTCGGCGACGTCGGGACGCCCGCCACGCTCGGACACGACGTGGTCGGTGACGCGGCCGTCGGCCGCGCCTGCCGTGGTCCGCGCCCCCAGGTCGACCATCTCGGGGGTGCCGCCGCCCTGCTCGGCGACCGGGAACGAGTTCGGCTTGACCACCAGGACCGGGGTGCCGGTCCTGACGCGGGACCGGACCACCGTGGCCCCGCCGAACACGACCTGGGTGGCGACGAGCTCGGCGTCGACGTCGACCACGTCGGCGAGCACGCCCCACCCCTTGCGGGCGCCGAGGCGGGCGGCCACGTCCTTCCCGGTCGGGCTGGAGGCGACCAGGACGGCGGCCGGCTGGGCGCGCTCGACAGCCGCCTCGAGCGCGTCGACCACGGGGAGCGCGAGCATGTTCGTCCAGCCCTCCCCGGTGGCCGCGTAGACGGTTGCGGCACCGTGGGCGCCGAGCGCGTCGGCCGCCCCTTCGGCGCCCTGGCCGACCAGCACGGCGGCCGGCTCGCCCAGGTCGCGGGCCTTGGCCAGCATCTCGTAGGTGACCTTCTTGGGAGCGCCCTCCTCGTGTTCGACGAGGACCAGAACCGTTGCCATCTCCTGACGCCTCCTCGCGGGCCGGCCGTCGTGGCCGGGGACCGCTCCCGACCCGGGCCGGATCGGGTCTCATCAGATCGGGTCTCAGATGAACTTGTTGGCGGCGAGGAAGCCGGCCAGCTCGAGGGCTGCCGAGCCGTCGCCGGGGTCCTTGACCACCTGGCCGGCCTGCTTCGGGGGCCGGGGCGCGAAGTCGACCACCTCGGTGGTGGCGCCCGCCGCACCCACCTCCTGGGGGTCGATGCCCAGGTCCGCCAGGGTGAGGTTGGTGACCGGGCGGGACTTGGCCGCCATGATGCCCTTGAACGAGGGGTAGCGCGGCTCGTTGATGCCCTTGACCACGCTGACCACGGCCGGGCCCTCGGCCTCGACCACGTCGTAGCCGGTGTCGGTCTCGCGGTGGATGCGGACGGTCCGGCCGTCCACCTCGAGCTTCTTCGCGCCGGTGAGACCGGGCCAGCCCAGGTACTCGGCCAGCGCGCTCGGCACCAGCGAGGTGCGCGCGTCGGTGGACTCCGAGCCGGTGATGACGACGTCGGGCTCGACGGTGCGGACGGCGGCGGCGAGGACCCTGGCCGTGTTGAACGCGCAGGACCCGTGCAGTGCGTCGTCGTGGACGTGCACGGCCGCGTCCGGCCCCATCGACAGCGCCTTGGTGCGCACGGTCGACAGGGCGGCCTCGGGACCCATGCAGAGCACCACGACCTCGCCCCCGACCGCCTCCTTGAGCCGGAGCGCCTCCTCGATGGCGTACTCGTCGACCGGGTTCAGGATCGTCTCGACCGACTCGCGGTCGAGCGTCTTGTCGGCCGGGTCCAACCGCTTCTCAGCGGCCGTGTCCGGCACGCGCTTGACGGTGACCAGGATCTTCACGTGCTCGACCTCCGAAACGGTGGTGTGGGTCCGGCGGCCGGACCGCAGGTCCCAGGGCCGAGGGGGCGGTGCGGGGACCGACGGGGCCGGGACCGGCCCCCAATGATGCCGCAAATCGGCGTGCCGCGTTCACGCTGCCGGCTCAGGACGGCTCCAGAGCTGCCGAAGAGGGGGCGGACGGGTGGCGACGGTGACTCACGGTGGAGCCTGAGCGTTCACCACCGTGTGACCTTCCCCGGGTAGGCTTGGCGCTCCCCTGGCCGGTCCGGGCCAGGCCGTCCCGCCGAGGTCGATCCCACGTGAGCCAATCCCCGCCGCCGCGGCGGCGCCGGTCCGCCGGCGCCGATCCCATCCCCCCCGCACTCCCGATGGCGCCCGGGGAGCTGCGCCAGGACCCGCTCAGCGGGCGCTGGGTCGCGATCACCACCGGTCGGGCGGCCAGGCCCGAGGCGTTCCTCCGCGAGGAGGGCCCGGGCCGAGGGCCGCTGGGCTGCCCGTTCTGCCCGGGCAACGAGCACATGACCCCGCCCGAGGTGTGGGCCGACCGGGACAGCGCCGTGGCGGCCGGCATCGCAGCACCACCAAAGGGTCGGCGTGGGCGGCTGAAGGACAGCGCCGTGGCGGCCGGCATCGCAGCACCACCAAAGGGTCGGCGTGGGCGGCTGAAGGACAGCGCCGTGGCGGCCGGCATCGCAGCACCACCAAAGGGTCGGCGTGGGCGGCTGAAGGACAGCGCCGTGGCGGCCGGCATCGCGGCACCACCAAAGGGTCGGCGTGGGCGGCTGAAGGACAGCGCCGTGGGCGCCGGCGCCGCGGCACCTCCGGAGGGTCGGCGTGGGCGGCTGGACGACGGTGCCGCTGACGGCCCGGGCTGGCGGGTGCGGGTGGTGCCGAACAAGTTCCCCGCCTTCGCCGGGCCCGCCGGAGCCTCGCCCGAGGCCGGGGACGGACCGGGCGGGCTGTACCGGGCCGCGCCGACCGCGGGCGCCCACGAGGTCATCATCCACAACCCCGACCATGCCGCCACCCTGGCCGACCTGGACGAGCCCGACGCGGCCCGGGTGACCGCGGCCTGGCGGCTGCGGCTCGCGGCCCGGCACGACGACGAGCTGGGCGCCGCCGTCGTCGTCGTGAACCAGGGCCGGCTGTCCGGTGCCTCCCTGGAGCACCCGCACAGCCAGATGTTCGCGACCGTCGCCCGGCCCGCGCTCGTCCAGGCCGAGCTGGAGCGGCTCGGCCGGGACGACTGCGCCGCCTGCGCGATCCTCAACAAGGAGCGCGGCGGCGAGCGGGTCGTCGCCGACGCGGCAGGCCTGGTGACGCTCTGCCCGTGGGCCTCGGCCTTGCCGTTCGAGGCGCTGATCCTGCCCGACCAGCACCTGCCCCGCCTCGACGACCCGGGCCCGGGCGACCTCGCGCTCGCCGGCGCCCTCGGCGGCCTGCTACGCGGGCTCGACGCCGCCGTGGGCGCCCGGGCGCCCTACAACCTGGTGCTGCACGCGGCACCGCCCGGGACAGACGACTTCCACTGGCACCTGCACCTGCTGCCGCGGCTCACCACCTACGGCGGCTTCGAGCTGGGCACCGGCATCGTCATCAACGTCGTCGACCCCGACCGGGCAGCCGCCGACCTGCGCTCGGGCTGAGCGCGGCCAGGAGATCCGGGGCTGTACCGCCTCGCTGCCCGAGCCCCAGACCCCGCTCAGCGGCTCTTGAACGCTGCCTTGCCCGGCCCCTTGGCCGCGAACGAGGCCATGCCCTCCTGCGCGTCCTCGGTCGCGAACAGCGCCTGGAACGCGTGCCGCTCGAGCAGCAGCCCGGCGTCGATGCCGACATCCAGCCCGCCGTCGATCACCTGCTTGGCCGCGCGCAGCGCCACCCCGGGACCCTTGGCGTAGCGGGCCGCCGCCTCCACCGCCTTCGCGTAGACCCGGTCGTCCGGGTGGACCTCGTCGACCAGCCCGACCGCGTGGCTGTCGGCCGCCGACCAGAACCGCCCGGAGTAGATCATCGCCTTGGCGCGGGCCGGACCGACCAGGCGTGGCAGCCGCTGGGTGCCGCCGGCGCCCGGGATGATGCCGAGCAGGATCTCGGGCTGACCGAACTGGGCGCCCTCGCCCGCGAAGCGGAAGTCGGCGGTCAGGGCCAGCTCGCAGCCGCCGCCCAGCGCGTAGCCGTTGACCGCGGCGATGACGACCTTGGGGATGCGCGCGAGCGCCGTGAACGCGCCCTGCAGCTCGTCGGTGCGGGCGGAGACCTCCGCGAAGCTCCGGCCCGCCATCTCCTTGATGTCGGCGCCGGCGGCGAACACCTTCTCGCCGCCCCAGATGACCACGGCGCCGACCCGCTCGTCGGCCGACGCCTGCCCGGCCGCCTCCCGCAGCTCGTCCTGGACCTGGCTGTTCAAGGCATTCACCGGAGGCCGGTCGAGGCGGATCGTCCCCACCCGGCTGTCCTCGTCGACCTCGAGCCGCACGAACTCGCCCACCGCGTCCTCCCGCGTCCGATGAGGGGCACGAACGGGGCGGATTGTAGCGGTCCGCCCCGCGATTCCTGGACGGCCTCAAGTCGCCCGGCACCTCACCCGATCGTATGGGCGGCTGGTATCGCCGCTCGGGGGTTGCGGCGAGGAACGGCCGGTTCTGGTTAACTGTTGCACGGCCGGGTTGCCGGGCGGTCACAGCGTCGGACCGTCCGGAGCAGCTCGGTCGAATCACGTTCGCAGGCAGCGCATCCTCGAGGAGCCAGCAGTGATCAAGCGAGTCCCCGGCAAGAGCAGCGAGAACGACGTCAAGGTCCAGTTCGTCCTTCCCAGCGAGTCCGCGCCAGGCAAGGTGTCGGTCGTCGGCGACTTCAACGGCTGGGACCCGGGCGCCCACCCGCTGCGCAAGCGCAGCAACGGCACCCGCAGCGTGTCGGTGTCGCTGCCGGCCGGCCGCAGGTACGCGTTCCGCTACCTGGGCGAGGACGGCCATTGGCTCGACGACGAGCAGGCCCACGGATTCGAGCCCAACGGCGTCGGCGGGCTGAACGGCATCGTCAGCACGTAGGTCCTCTGCCCCAGTGGGGGGAGCTCGCTTGTCCAAGTGTGGGGAGCTCGCTCCCCACGGCCCCTGAGAGCGCCTGTGCCGGGGTCGCGGCGATCGATCCGGCAGGGTCCACCGAAGGGATTGCCGCCAGTGCTCATCCGCCTGCTCGCCGGCCTCGCCACCGGCAGGGTCAGAAGCGGGGCGGCTCGGTGTAGTCGCCCCAGACCTGCCTGAGGGCTTCGGTCATCTCCCCGACGGTCGCCTCGGCCCGGGCCGCGTCGACCAGCCGGGGGATGAGGTTCTCGTCCCCGGTCGCGGCGGTCCTGAGCTGGTCGAGGGCGGCGTCCACGGCGGCCGGGTCGCGAGCGGACCGGCGCCTGGCCAGCTCGGCGTTCTGCTCGCGCTCGACCTCGGCCGAGATCCGCAGGATCTCGAGCGGCTGGTCGTCGTCGGTCACGTGCCGGTTCACCCCGACGATGACCTTCTCGCCCTTCTCCAGCTGCTGCTGGTAGGCGAAGGCGGCGTCGGCCATCTGTTGCTGGAACCAGCCCTGCTCGATGCCGGCCAGCACGCCGTCGAGCATCGAGCCGTCGCCGAAGCGGTCGATCCGCTCGAAGATCTCCTCGGAGCGCTGCTCCATGAGGTCGGTCATGTGCTCGACGTACCAGGAGCCGCCGAGCGGGTCGATCACGCTCGCCGCCCCGGTCTCCTCGGCGATCACCTGCTGGGTGCGCAGCGCGATGGCGGCCGCCCGCTCGGTGGGCAGCGCGAAGACCTCGTCGAGGGCGTTGGTGTGCAGCGACTGGGTGCCTCCGAACACCGCCGAGAGCGCCTCGAGCGCGGTGCGCACGACGTTGTTGTCGGGCTGCTGGGCGGTCAGCGACACCCCGGCGGTCTGGGTGTGGAACTTGAGCTGCATCGCCTTCTCGTCGGTGACGCCGTAGCGGTCGCGCAGCCAGCGTGCCCAGATGCGGCGGGCGGCCCGGAACTTGCCCACCTCCTCGAAGAAGTCGATGTGGGCGTCGAAGAAGAACGAGAGCTGCCGCGCGACGGTCTCGACGTCGAGCCCGCGGCGCCTGGCCAGCTCGAGATAGGCGAAGCCGTCGGCGAGGGTGAAGGCCAGCTCCTGGGCGGCGGTCGAGCCCGCCTCGCGGATGTGGTAGCCGGACACCGAGATCGGGTGGTACTTGGGCACCTCGGCGGCGCAGAACTCGAGCAGGTCGCCGATGAGGCGCAGGTGCGGCTCGGGCGGGAACAGCCACTCCTTCTGGGCGATGTACTCCTTGAAGATGTCGGTCTGCAGGGTGCCGTCGAGCCTGGCGACCGCCGCCCCCTGGCGCTCGGCCGCGACCAGGTACATCGCGAACAGCATCGGTGCCGGCCCGGAGATCGTCATCGAGGTGGTGATCTGGTCGAGGGGCAGCCCGTCGAACAGGACCTCCATGTCCGCGACCGAGTCGACCGCCACCCCGCAGTGGCCCACCTCCCCCGCCGAGCGCGGGTCGTCGGAGTCGCGGCCCATCAGCGTCGGCATGTCGAACGCGACCGACAGGCCGCCCCCGCCCTGGGCGATCAGGTAGCGGTAGCGGGCGTTGGTCTCCCGGGCGTTGCCGAAGCCGGAGAACTGCCGGATCGTCCAGGGCCGGCCCCGGTACATGGTCGGGTGGACGCCGCGGGTGTAGGGGTACAGGCCGGGAACCCCGATCGTGGCGGCCTCGTCCCGGTCGGGGTGGTCCAGCGACGTGTAGAGGGGCGCCTGCTGCTCGCCGGACAGGGTGGTGAAGTCGGCGTCGCGCTCGCCCGTGGCGGCGTACCGCTCCTGCCAGCGGGCGCGCAGGTCCTCGAGCCGGCTCGTGTCCTTCTCGCTCATCAGGTCCTCCCTTGTGGCACCCGGGCGCCGTGCCGGGGTCCAGGGTAGCCCGGGTCCGCACCAGGTGTATCTGGCCGCGCCCGGGCTGCTCTTCATACACGGGCGGACCTGGCCGGATGACCGCCACCCCGGCCAGGCCTGCCCGTCCAACCCCGACCGCTACCCCGACCGCCCCCGACCGCCCCGGGGGAGCGGGACCACACGGCAGCCGGCAGGCCCGCGGGAGCCGGCACCTGGCAGGCCCGCGGCGAGACGGCAGCCGGCAGGCCCGCTGCGAGCGGCGGATCAGGCGGTCAGCTCGCGCTCCAGGGGGGTGCGGAAGCGTGGCGTGACCCGGACCTCCCCGAGCCACGCGCCCAGCCCTTCAGCAGGAGCTGTTCGAGCAGGCGCGGCTCGTCCTCGGACAGCTCCGCGGCGGTCGCCTCGCCACGGGCGGCAAGCGCCTGGACCGTGGACTCCTCGACCTCCTTGAGCCAGCTCCCAACGTCGCTGGCGATGCCGCCCTGCTCGAGCAGCTGGACGAGCTTGCGCCGCTCCTGGACCGCCCTGATCTCAGGCAGGCCCAGGGCTGCGAGCGCTCCCGTCCCCGGTCCCGCGTGATGGTAGCGGGCCTCGCGTTGCCTGCCTGGTGGAGCGCTGAAAATCACAAGTCGATCTAACCACTTGAACGTCTCGAACCAGTTAGGATGGCTCGACCGTCTGCGAGGAGATCGCGGCGACCGGACCAAGGGGGAGGCAGCAGGATGCATCTGTCCGGCCGGCTCGGCCCGTGGCGGGCACGCACGGCGACCACGGCGGAGGAGGCACCGCGCCCGCGCGTGGCGGTGCGGGCGGCGGTCGCGCTCGCCTGTCTCGTCCTGTACCTGGCCGCCGCGCTCGGCAGCCGCGCGCTCGGCGGGTCGGCCTGGCCGGCGCTGCCCGGCCTGACCGTCGCGCTGCTCGTGGTGCTCGGGCTGCGCTGGGCGGCGCTGCCGTTACTGGCCGTGCTGGCCGCCGCGGCCCTGCTCCCCGCAGCGACCCTGCTCCCCACCGCGGCCCTGCTCCCGACCGCGGCCCGGGCGGCGCTCCCGGAGCTGGCGCTCGGCGCGGCCGCCGCCGCGCTGGTCTGGACGGTAGCGGCGGCCGTGCTGTCCCGCCCGCTCCGGCTCGACCCGGCGCTGCGGCGGGCCCGCGACGTCGGCTGGTTCCTGCTCGTCGCGGTCGGCGCGGCTCCGCTGGCCGCGGCGGCGGTGCGGGCCGCGCTCGCGGTCGTGGCCGGCGACATGGCCTGGCCGGCCGTGCCCGCGGCCCTCCATGGCTGGTGGACGGCCGACGCAGTCGGCGTGGTCGCCGTGGCCCCGATCCTCATGGTCCTGCTGGCCGACCGCGTCCACCCGCCGGCGCCAGGTGAGGCGGTCTGGCGTCCGAGGCTCCGCCGGTCGGAGACCGCCGCCCAGGCGCTGGCCGTCACGGCCACCTCGCTGCTCGCCCTGCTCGTCCCCGCCGCGCAGCGCCCGCCGCTGCTCCACGTCTGCTTCATCCCCCTCATCTGGGTCGCGGTCCGGCGAGGCGTGCCCGGCGCGGCGGCCGGGACGGCCGCCGCCAGCGCGCTCGCGGTCGCCGTGCTCCAGCTGCGCCGGCCGGGCGAGGCGGCGCTCGACCAGCTCGAGTCGTTCATGCTGGTCGCCGCCGTCTCGAGCCTCTACATCGGTGCGCTGGCCGGCGAGCGGGCCACCTCGCGGCACCGGCAGCGCCAGCTCTCGGCGATCGTGGACGCGGCCCCGGACTGCGTGGCCACCGTCGACCGGGCTGGCCGCCTGCTCTACCTCAACGTGGCCGGACGCCGCCTGCTCCACCTGGCCGAGGACGAGCCGGTGACGGGCCGGCTCCTGCGCGACCTGCTCCCGCAGCTCGCGGCCAGGCTGGCGGCCCAGGCCGACCTCGGGCCCGACCTGTGGAAGGGGGGGACGACCATGTCTGCGACGAAAGAGGGGACGACCATATCTGCGACGAAAGAGGGGACGACCATGTCTGCGACCTATGGCCGCCCGGTCCCCCTCGAGCACGTGGCCGTGGCCCATCTCGACGGCGACGGCCGCACCGAGGCGGTGTCGGCCATCACCAGGGACGTGAGCCAGGAGCAGCGCATCGCCGCGAGGCTGGCCCGGGCCGAGGAGCAGCTCGACGAGCACCGGCTCCACCTCGGCGCGGTCATGGCCAGCGTGCCGATCGCGCTGGTGGTCGCGGGGGTGGACGGCACCTGCATCCGGGCCCAGGGCCGAGCGCTGGAACGGCTCGGGCCGTCCCGGCCGACCCGGGGGCGGTCGCTGTTCCATGCCTTCCAGGGGAACGAGCAGCTCGTCGGCGACCTGTGCCAGGCCGCCGCCGGCAGCGCGGTGTCGTCGAGCACCACGCTCGGCGACACCGCGCTGGAGACCCACTTCCGGCCCGTGGTGGGCCGCAACGGCAAGGTCAAGCACGTGATCGGGCTGCTCAGCGACGTGACCGACCGGGTCAGGGCCGAGGCGGTCCGCGACGAGCTCCTGGCCCGGCTCGACGCCAGGGACGCCCAGTGGCGCGACGTGGACCGCGCCCTGGGGGCCGACGCCGTCCAGACCCTGACGGCCTGGCTCCGGCACCTCGAGATCCTCGAGGAGCAGCTCGACAGCGGCCGGCCGGTGACCGTCCTGGCCCCGGTCAAGCAGACCCTCCAGCAGGTCCTGGACACCGGGACCATGCCTGGCCTGGGCGCGCCCGCCACCGGTGACGGCCCCGTCGAGCTGCTGCCGGACCCGGCCGGGCCCGAGGAGCAGGCCACCATGGCCGCCGCCCGGGTGGGCAGGCAGCTCGAACGTCACCCCGGGCGCGCGCTGCCGACCGCCGCCCGCCCCGACCGATCCTGAGGCTGCTCCGTCGCCAGCAGCCGGTCAGGAGCGCAGGCGCTGCCCCTTGAACACGTTGCTGCGCACCAGGACCCCGCTCGAGGTGCGACCGCTCACCTGCATGGTGACGATCTGGTCGTCGGAGAGGGGCAGCGTGACCGTGCCGTGGCGGACGGTCCCCAGGATCCGGCGGATCTGGTCGAGCTTCCCCCCGGTGCCGAAGTGGAGGACCGCCTGGGTCAGGGGCTGGGACGCGTCGATCCGGATGACGAGGCCGTCGGCGAGACGGGTGGCCACCCGGGCGGTGAGCCTGGGCGGGCCGACCGGGGTCGGCGGTGGGGGCGCCGGGTTTGCGCTGGCGGCCACGGCGGGCGGCGAGGCCGGGCCCGCGGCCGCGGTCGCGGTCTCCGGGGCTGTCGTGGTCTCCGGGGCTGCCGTGGTGGCGGGCAGCGTGGTCGTCGGGACGCTCGTCTCCGGCACGGTCGGGACCGTGGGCGAGGCCGCCTGCGTGGTCGCGGGGGCGGCCTGACCGGCCTCCCGGCGGCCGGCGTCGACCCGCGCGAGGAGGATGCCGCCGGCCACGCCCCCTGCCATCGTGAGCACCGTCAGGAGGGCCACGATGAGGATGGCACGTCTGCTCATGCTGCGGGCTCCAACGCCCGGGGACGGGGGCGCGACGCGGCAGCGAGACGGGGGACGCCAGCGACGCTGGGAACCGGGCGAGGGCGTAGCCTACCGTACGACGGGCATGCCTTGGCGCACGGCGACGGCCGTTCGGCTACGACTCGGCCGTTCGGCTACGACTCGGCCGTTCGGCTACGACTCGGCCGTTCGGCTACGACTCGGCCGTTCGGCTACGACTCGGCCGTTCGGCTACGAGTCGCCGCGGACCCGTGCCAGGAGCTGGTCGGCGGCAGAGTACGGCCCCAGCTCGCCGCTGGCCACCTGCTCGGCCAGCTTGTCGAGGGCCTCGCCGCGGTCCAGCTCGCCCAGCTCCTCCCGCAGGTCGGCCAGGGCCAGCTCCTCGACCTCGCGGGCGGCCCGGCGCCGGCGCCGCTCGGCCAGCTCACCGCTCTCCTCCAGATGGGCCCGGTGGGCGGCGATGCGCTCGACCAGCTCGTCCACGCCCGAGCGGCGCTCGGCCGCCGTGCGCACGACCGGTACCTGCCACGGCCTGGCCTCGCCCAGGTGGAGCATCTGGCGCAGGTCGCGGGCGACCGTGTCGGCCCCGTCCTTGTCGGCCTTGTTGACCACGAAGACGTCGGCCACCTCGAGGATGCCGGCCTTGGCGACCTGGACCGCGTCGCCGAACCCGGGGGCGAGGACGACCATGGTCGTGTCGGCCAGGCCGGCCACCTCCACCTCGGCCTGGCCCACCCCCACGGTCTCGACCAGCACGACCTCGCAGCCGGCGGCGTCCAGGACCCGGACCGCCTGGGGCGCGGCCCAGGCGAGGCCGCCCAGGTGCCCCCTGGTCGCCATCGAGCGGATGTAGACCCCTTTGTCGAGCGCGTGATGCTGCATCCGCACCCGGTCGCCGAGCAGGGCACCGCCGGTGAACGGCGACGACGGGTCGACGGCGAGCACGCCGACGGTGCGCCCGGCGGCCCGGTAGGCGGCCACCAGGGCGTTGGCCAGGGTGGACTTGCCCACCCCGGGCGACCCGGTGAGCCCGAGCACCATGGCCCGGCCGGTCGAGGGGTTGAGGGCCTCGGCGACCTCCCGCAGCTGGTCCCGGGCGCCGTCCTCGACCAGGGAGATCAGCCGGGCCACGGCCCGCCGGTCCCCGCTCCGCAGCCGCTCGACGAGCGACCCGACGTCACGGCCGGGCCGGGCCGCGACCGGGTCGCCGACCCCGTCGCTCACCCGTCGACCTGGACGAGCAGGGCGTCGCCCTGGCCGCCGCCGCCGCACAGGGCGGCGGCACCCGTCCCGCCGCCCCGCCGCCGCAACTCGAGGGCGAGGGTCAGCACGAGCCGGGCGCCGCTGGCGCCGATCGGGTGACCGAGCGCGACCGCGCCGCCGTTGACGTTGACGACCGCCTCGGCCACCTCGAGCTCCCGGGTGGAGCGCAGCGCGACCGCGGCGAACGCCTCGTTGATCTCGAGGAGGTCGAGGTCGGCCACGTCCAGACCGCTCCGTCGCAGGGCGTCCCGGATGGCCCGGGACGGCTGCGAGTGCAGCGAGTTGTCCGGACCGGCCACCGTGCCGTAGCCGACGATCCGGGCCAGCACGGGCAGTCCCTCGGCCCGCGCCCGCTCCCGGGAGGTGACCACCACCGCGGCCGCGCCGTCGGAGAGCTGCGAGGCGTTGCCGGCGGTGATGGTGCCGTCCGGGGCGAACGCCGGCTTCAGCCTGGCCAGGTCCTCCGCGGTCGTCCCGGGGCGGATCCCTTCGTCCTGTTCGACCAGCACGGGTTCGCCCTTGCGCTGGGGCACCGGCACCGGCTCGATCTCCTCGCGGAGGGCGCCCTTGGCGGCCGCCGCGGCCCGCTCGTGGGAGCGGGCAGCCCACTCGTCCTGCTCCGCCCGGCCGATGCCGAGGCGCGCGTTGACCATGTCGGACAGCCCGCCCATGTGGGCGTCGTCGAACGCGTCCCACAACCCGTCGTGGATCATCGCGTCGACCAGCTCGGCGTCGCCCATGCGGGCGCCCATGCGCGCCTTGGGCACCAGGTAGGGGGCGCCCGTCATCGACTCCATGCCCCCGGCCACGAGCAGGCCGGCCTGGCCGAGCTCGACGTACTGGGCGGCGGTGGCGATGGCGTTGAGGCCGGACAGGCAGACCTTGTTGACGGTGAGCGCCGGCACCGTCATCGGGATCCCGGCCTTGACCGCGGCCTGCCTGGCGGTGATCTGGCCCTGCCCGGCCTGGAGCACGTGGCCCATGACGACGTGCTCGACGGCGTCGGGCGCGACGCCGGCCCGGGCGAGGGCCGACGCGACCGCGAGGCCGCCGAGGTCGGTGGCGGCGAACGACGACAGGGCGCCGCCGAACCGGCCGATCGGGGTGCGGGCGCCGGCGACGATGACGGGTTCGGTGTGGTCGAACATCTGGTCCCCCATGCTCGTTCTCGGTCGGCCGGGCCCGGAGTCCGGGTCCCGGGTCCCGGGTCCCGGGTCGCCACGCGCTGCCCTCGTCGCGGCGCCCTCGGCCGTCCCGAGTCTACCGCCGCCCAGGACGTCCCCATCGGTTTGCACCGCCACGCCAGCCGTGCCCATCGGCCCCACCGCCACCCAGTCGTGCCCATCGGGAGGACGGTCTAGGCTGGTGCCGTATGACCGAGACGACACGTGAGCCGCCGCGCCCAGCCTCGCTCCCGCGCGGGCGTGCGAGGAGCCCGGCGCCATGAGCCTCGGGTTCGTGCACGCCTGCGAGCAGAACCACGTGAACCTGTCCACGATCGGCGGCGGACGCGTGTTCCAGCTCGAGTCCGGCAAGGTGGTCACCAGCCCGTTCGACCCGTTCCCGGTCTACAACTATGCCTTCGGGGTGCGCCGGCGGCTCGACCTGGGCGGCGCGGCCCAGGCCTTCCGGACCGCGGGCCGGGACTACGTCCACGTCCTGGTCTCGCCCTCCTCGCACGCCGGCTTCCGGGACGAGGTCGAGCGGCTCGGCTTCCGGCTGGAATGGGAGGACGCCGTCCGGCGCACCACCGGCACCGGGGCGGGCAGCCCTGGCCTGGTCCCGCTCGGCGCGGGCGACTTCAGCGGCTTCCTCGACACCTGGAAGGCGGCCTGGGGCGAGCAGCACGAGACCGAGGGCCGCGAGGAGGCGTTCCGGCGCCGGTTCACCGACGGACGCAGCCGCCCCTGGCGGACGGCTGACGGCGCCGGGGTCCTGATGCTGTTCGACTCCGGCCCGACCACCCAGCTCCTCCACTTCGCCGTGGCCGCCCCGGCGCAGGGGCGCGGCCTCGGCCGGCGCATGCTCGAGCTGGCCCGGGGCGCCGTCTCGGCGGGCCGCCCGCTCTGGCTCTCGACCGAGACGGGCGGCCAGGGCGACCGGGCCGCGGCCGCCGGCGGCTGGGAGCTGGACCACATGGTCGGGAACTGGAGCCTCGACCTCAACGACCGCAACCCACCTCCCCCCGAGCCCGGGGCCTGACCCGGGGGCCGGGCTGAAGCGACGAAGGGATCTCCCGTGCAGCTTGGACGCCTCGATCACGTCGGCATCGCAGTCACCGATCTGGCCGCCTCGCGCGCGCTCTACGAGCGCGCCTTCGGTCTCGAGGTGGCGCACGAGGAGGTGATCGAGGACCAGGGCGTCCACGAGCTGCTGTTCCGGCTCGGCGACGGCTGGCTCCAGCTGGTGACCCCGCTCGGGCCGGACACGCCGGTCGGGCGGTTCCTGGCCAGGCGGGGCGAGGGGATACACCACGTCGGCTACGCGGTCCCGGACGTCGCCCGCGCCATCGACGACCTGTCGGCCGCGGGGCTCGAAGTCATCGACGCGGCCCCGCGGATCGGCTCGGGCGGCACCACGATCGCGTTCGTGCACCCGAAGAGCACCGGAGGGGTGCTGATCGAGCTGGTCGAGGAGGGCAGCGGCCACCGCGGAACGTGAGCCCCGGGTATTCCATGCGGAGCCAGACGCAGCCGCGCGATCTGGCTCGCAGCGGCCACCGCGGGTAGTGAGCCCCTGGGATTCCCGTCCCCGTTGCTGGCGCGGGCGTCGGCCCCGGGCGGAGACGCCTGGCGTGAAGCAGCGGAAACGCCCGGGGTGAAGAAAGCGAGGGGGGCAGGGGCCGGTCCTCCCCTGCCCCCCTCGCGCCTGCGGGCTACCCGGCTGGGGCCACCCCCGGATGCCACGACAAGGCGAGCGTACTAGATGCGTCGGGGCGTTGTCATCGCCTGCAAGGTCTCAAATCCATAATGGCGCAAGGGAAAATCAAGGAGCGCTTCGTTTCAGCGGGGCGGCCGGGCCACGGGCGGGCGCTCCCAGTCCCGCGGCACCGGCGGCGTGGCCAGGTCGAGCGAGCGCAGGAACGCCGAGAGCAGCCCGGCCGTGAACCCCCACACGGCCACGCCGTCCACCCAGAACACCGGGCTGACCAGGTCCGGGGGCACGCCCCGGGCGCGGACCGCGGCGGGCGGCAGCAGGCGCGCGATCGGGACCAGCTCGTGGTTGGCGGGGTCGGCGAGCTGCCGGAGGGTGGGGCGGAGGATCGCGGCCACCTCGTCCGGGTTGGGGTGCAGCGGCGTCCGGCCGTCCCACAGGCCCACCACCGGCAGCACGTCGAAGTTCGACACCGACACGTAGGCGCGGTCCAGGCTGCCGAGGACGCGCACGGCGGCCGGGTCCAGGCCGACCTCCTCCTCGGCCTCGCGCAGGGCTGCCGCGACCCCGTCCTCGTCGGCCGGGTCCACCGCGCCACCGGGCAGGCCGATCTGGCCGGCATGGGTGCGCATGTGCTCGGGCCGGTGCACCAGGACGAGCCCGAGGTCGTCGGCGCCGTCGACCGGGGAGAGGGCGAGCAGCACGGCCGCGGGCACGCCGGTCGGGTCGCCCGGCGCGACGAAGGGGAGCCGGGCGACCCGCTCGAGCAGGGAGCCGGTCGTCACCGGTCCAGCATACGGGTGCCCTCGCGGCCGTCAGGCGAGCAGGCCGCCGTCCACGACCAGGGCGCTGCCGGTGACGTAGCTGCCCGCGTCCGACACGAGCAGCAGGAGCGGCCCGGCGAGCTCCGACGCCTCGGCCCAGCGCCCGAGCGGCACCTGCGCGGTGACCGCCCTGCTGCGGCCCGGGTCCGACCACAGCTCCCGGGTCAGCTCCGTGCGCACCCAGCCAGGGACCAGGCAGTTGACCCGGATGCCCTTCGGCGCCGCCTCGACCGCGAGCGTCCGGGTCAGGGCCACCACCCCGGCCTTGGCGGTGGCGTAGGCGGCCCGGCCGGGCGAGGCCTCGAACCCGGCCACGCTGGCCACGTTGACGATCGACCCGCCCGCCTCCATGCGGGCGAGCGCGGCCCGGCAGGTGAGGAAGACCGAGCGCAGGTTGAGCTCCAGGACCCGGTCCCAGCCCGAGGTCCTGGTCTGCTCGACGGGCGCGGCGAACCAGGTGCCGCCGGCCGCGTTGACGAGCACGTCGAGCCGCCCGGTGGCCTCCACGGCGCGACCCACGGCCGCCTCCACCGCGTCCTCGTCGGTCACGTCGGTCGGGACCGCCACCGCCTGGGGCGCGCCCGCGTCCCGGGCGGCGGCGGCGACCTCCTCCAGCTCGCCGGCGGACCGGGCGGCCAGCACCACCGCCGCCCCGGCCCCGGCCAGGCAGAGCGCCGCGTGCCTGCCGATCCCCCGGCTCGCTCCGGTGACCAGCGCGGTCCTGCCGTCCAGGCCGAAGCCGGCCGGGGGCTCGCCCGGTGGCGTCAACCGGTGCCTCCTTCGCGGCGCGGGATCCGCCCTCGGGAGCGATGCTACGAGACTACGCCCTCGACTCACCGGCGCAGCGCCGGGCGCCGCCCGGTCCCGACACTGGTCCCGGCAGACGCGGTAAGGTCGGCGCCGACACACCGAAGGCGCTGGCCCAGGGAGGACACCGGCCGTGACGAGCCCTGCCAATTCTGCCGAGACCCCGAAGCTCCCGGCCCTGGTGCGGCCGGTCTTCAACGAGATCACCGCGATCACTCGCGCGTTCTGCACCCAGCATCTGGACGCGGAGTACGCCCGGCTGTGCGGCAAGCTGGCCGCCAAGCTCGCCCGCAAGCGCCCATCCCCGCTGCTGCGCGGCGACCGGCGCATCTGGGCCGCCGGCATCGTCTATTCGATCGGCCGGGTCAACTTCCTCGCCGACCCCAGCCAGCAGCCCCACCTGCGCACCGACGAGCTGGCCAGCCTGCTCGGCGTCAAGCAGACCACCATGGCCAACAAGGGCCGCCTCATCATGGACACGCTGCGCATCGGCCTGATGGATCCCGAGTACTGCCGGCGCGACCTGCTGGACCGCAACCCGCTGGTGTGGCTGCTCGAGGTCGACGGCCTCCTGGTGGACGCGCACTGGTTGCCTGAGGCGGTCCAGGTCCAGGCATGGCAGCGCGGACTGATCCCGTACGTGCCTGCTCAAGCCGGCGGCGGCGGTCCTGCCGCGCCCTCGGCCTCGACGGCGGGCCATGACCAGCGCCGACGCGCTTGACCGCGTCATCGAGACGATCGTCGTCGACTGCTACAACGAGGACGAGGCATACACGGCGTTCCTGACCGTCATCCAAGCGGGATCTGGCGTCGCCGACGCGCATTACAGGAAGCTCTTCGGATCTGGCGCAGACTGGCCGGGGGGCGGGGCCACGGCCCGGACCGCGGCCAGCACCGCCGCGACCGCCTCGTCGAGCCGGCCCGTGAACAGGTGCCCGGCCCCTGGCACGACCTCGAAGCCGGCGTCGGGCAGGCCGGCCGCCAGCTCGCGCACCTCCTCCTCCTTGGGCCGGTAGCGGTCGTGGTCGGCGAGGACGAACCGGACCGGCCGGCCCCAGGCGGCCAGGCGGTCCCAGTCCGCGTCACCCAGGTACCAGAGCGGCGGGGCGACCGCGACCACGCCGGCCACCCGCTCGTCGGTGGGGGCGGCGCACAGGCTCACGTCGGCCCCGAACGACCAGCCGGCCAGCACCACCCGCCCGCCGCATGAGCCGGCCACCAGGCCGGCCGCGGCCCGCACGTCGTGCTGCTTGCCCTCGCCGTCGTCGTGCTCGCCCCCGCTGCGCCCGGCCCCGCGGAAGTTCCAGCGGAGGAACGCGTAGCCGGCCGCCTGGAGGGCGCGGCCCGCCCTCGGGACCAGGATCGTGCCCATGGTGCCGCCGTGCCTGGGGTGCGGGTGGGCGAAGGCGACCCCGGCCACCGGTCCCCCTTCGGGCAGCCGCAGCTCTCCCTCCAGGTCGATCCCGTCGGCGGTGCGCAGCCACACCCGCTCCCGCGTCCCCGGCGGCTCCTCGCGACCCGCCGTGCTCACCCGAGACCCGCCATGGTGATCGGCGACCTGCCCGTGCCCGGCCCACCCGCCGTGGTCATCGTGGTCATCGGCGCCTGGGGCGGGTCGAGCGCCCCAGCTCCGCGAAGCGGCGCTCCCAGCACGACTTGTGCCAGTGGCGGCGCTGCTCGGGGCTGCCCTCGGGCCAGACCACCACGTGCAGCGTGCGCGGGAAGATCTCCTGGTCGCAGCCTGGGCAGCGGTACAGCTTGGTGGCCCGGTAGGGCTGCACGACCCGCAGGTGCCAGCCGTCGGCCACCCACTCGAGGGCCAGGGGCGATCCCCGGAACCGCCACGGCGAGCCCTCCCCGTACGGCATCAGCCAGGCAGCCCCAGCAGGCGGACTGCGTTGTCCCTGGCCACGCGGCGGAACGCCGCCGGCGTGAGGCGCTGCTCCCACTCCTTCAGCAGCGTGTCGGCGGCGAAGAACGGCGCGTCCGAGCCGAACAGCACCCGGTCGGCGAGGCGGCCCTCGGTCTCGCGCACCACCTCGTCAGGGACGTAGCGCGGCCGCCAGCCCGACAGCTCCAGGTAGACGTTGGCCTTGTGCAGCGCGATGGCCACCGCTTCCAGGTGCCACGGCCAGCCGAAGTGGGCCATGATCACCGGCAGCTCGGGGTAGCGGGCGGCCACCGCGTCCAGGTGGATGGGCCGGGCGTAGGCGAGCTCCACGCCTTGGCCGCCGGGCATGCCGGCGCCGATCCCGCTGGTCCCGGTGTGGAACAGGCAGGGGACGCCGTACCCGGCGGCCCGCTCGAACAGGTCGGACCAGCGCGCGTCGTCGGGCCGGAACGCCTGCATCGACGGGTGGAACTTGTAGCCGGAGAGCCCCAGCTCCTCGCGGGCCCGGCGCATCTCGCGGAGCGCGCCGGCGCCCTTCCACGGGTCGATGCCGGCGAACCCCACGAAGCGGCCGGGGAACCTGGCCACGATCTCGGCCACGAGGTCGTTGGGCAGGCGCGGGCGCCGGGTGGTCGTCTCGGCGTCCCAGCCGAGCAGCACCCCGACGCAGTCGATCGCCTCGTAGGAGGCGGCCAGCTCCTCGGCGGTCTGCAGCTCGATCTCGCTGCGGAAGTAGCGCTCGGCCGGCTCCCGGTACGGGCCGAGGCTTCCCTCCACCCAGGCGGGCAGGGGCAGGTGGACGTGGAGGTCGACGGCGCGCATGTCCGGAGTGTACCCGGCGGGCGGCGGCCGGGGCGGTCGTGCAACCCGGGTGGGGGCGGCCCGTTGGGTAGGGCTGGGGCGGCACGGTGCGCAGGGCGGAGCGCGGACGCCGGTTCGCAGGGCGGAGCGCGGACGCGGGGAAGGCGAGCCCGGCGCGCCGTGCCGGCGTAGGCTGGCGGTCATGAACCGGTTCGAGGACGCCATCGCCCGCGAGCTGTCCGTCCGGATCCAGGCGAGGACGCGCAGCGTCCGGGCCCTGGCCCGCTGGGCGGCGGCCGCGGTGCCGCCGGGCGCCCTGGTGGACGACGCGGTGCGGGTGGTGACCGAGCGGCTCGGCGCCGGCGACCCCGACGCGCTCGCCGCCGAGGTCATGGCCGAGGTGCCGCACCGGTTCGGCCGGAACTGGCAGTCGGGCCCCGCCCACTGACCTCCGGGCTGGTCGAGCCCGGGGACGGGCGGTCGTCCTCGTCGCCCGAGGCCGCGTGCGCCTCGCGCAGCACGCTCCAGGCGAGGATGGCGAGCAGGAACAGGCCGCTCGCGCTGGTGGCGGTCACCCCGGTGTCGTTCAACAGGATCAGCAGCACCGACCCGAGGGCGCCGACCAGGGTCACGCGGCGGACCCGCTCGGGAAGGACGGCGGCGAGCGCCCGAGGCGGCCGCACGGCCAGGACGCCGGCGGCGATCACCTGGATGGGCCCGACCCAGGCGAAGAAGCTGTTGGCGAGCAGGCGGCCGTTCCGCCCGAGCTGGTGGGCGACGACCCGCGCCGCCGAGGCAGGTCCCTCGCTGGTCAGCCTGTCCACGAAGCGGCTGCCGTGGGTCGGCTCGCCGGTGACCAGGCCGGCGCCGAAGGCCACAGCCAGGGCGGCGGCCAGGGCCAGGGCGGCGGCGGCGAGGGCGCGGACGAGCCCCCGCCCACGGGACGCCCCGCGCTCCGGTGGCTGCGACCGGTCGAGGGCGCGGACGAGCCCCCGCCCACGGGACGCCCCGCGCCCCCGTGGCCACGTCCGGCCGCCGAGCAGCAGCCAGGCCAGGGCCGCGGTCAGCATGGCGGTGAGCGACCCGCCGACGTCGGCCCCGAGCGAGGGCAGCCCGTCGACCACGGCCAGGCCGGCGAGCAGGCCGACCACGGCCCATGCGGGCATCCGGGCGGCGTACGCGGCGACCAGCATGGCGCTGGCCAGCGCGAGCGCGAAGTACCCGTTGCCGAGCCCGTAGAACCGCTCCCCGTCGAACGCGCTGCCGCCGAGCAATGGGCGCTCCAGTCCGTGCCCGCCAAGCAGGAGGTCCCCGGCCACGAGCGCGAGCAGCACGCCCCCGAGCCACGCCGGCGCCGAACCGGCCCGCCCGCCGGAGGTACGGTCCCGGCCGTCTGGCTCGTCGGCGGTCCGTGGGGCGTCCGCGCGACTGCTCGGGGTTCGGGCGAGACGGGCTGCGCCCGCAGCCAGTGCCACGCCGAGCGCCACCCCGAGCAGCAGCCAGGCCGGCCCCGAGGCCGGGGCGACCATGCTGGCGACGAGGTACCCGGACGGCAGGGCCAGGGTGAGCAGGACGAAGGCACGGGCGGCCCGGACTGGTGCTACCGGGGCGGCCCGGGCCGCACCGGCAACCCGGGCGGCTCGGGCTCGTGGCACACGGGCGGCACGGGCCGGTGGCACACGGGCGGCACGGGCCGGTGGCACACGGGCGGCCGCCTGACCGTCCCAGCCCGCTCCTGGCCGGGGACCGGCACCCGGCCACCAGGTCAGCGCGAGCAGCACGACGGCCAGGGCGCCGGCCAGGGCAAGGGCCGGGATGGCCCAGGTCCGGGCGGCGACGAGGGCGGCAACGCGGCGGTCGAGCCGGGTGGTCGCGCCCAGGGGGTCGGCCGCCGCCTCGACCCGGATCGGCGCCCCGTTGCCGCGCCGGCCCGCCGCGGCCAGGGTCGGACAGACGTCCTCGAGCGCGACCAGGCCGGACCGCCTCGTGGAGTCGGAGGTGACCAGGCCGGCCGGGCCGCCGAGCTCGAGGAAGGGCGCCATGCGGGCCCGTCCGGCCGCCGGGTTGAGCCCGGCCACCAGTACCCGGGTGGCGGCGGGGAGGCGGCCGAGCACGGCGGCGAGCCCGGCCGCGTCGGGCACGGCAAGGACGAGCACCCGGCCAGGGGCCGGCGCCCAGTTGCCGGCCAGAGGCCGGGCCGGGGGTGGCGTGCCGGTCGCCCGCACGGCGAGCAGCCCGGCCGCCTCCATGCCCGGGGCGGCGACCACGTCGACCGGGGGCAGGCCGAGATGGCAGCCGTCCGGGCTGGCCGCCCGGAAGCGCTCGACCAGGACGGGACCCTCCCCGCCAGGGATGACCCGCTGCGCGGCGGCGAGCGACAGGACCTGCGCGGCGAACGGCGCGTGCGGGGGCATGGTGGACACCAGCCCGGCCGCCACCGGCCCCCCAGCGAGACGGGCCGCGGCGGCCGCCTCGTCCCAGGTCAACCGCTGCACGAGCACGAGCGCGACCGGCTCGCTGCCCTGGGCCGGCCGCGCGACGGCGCTGGCGGCCCCGGCCGGCCCGAGGCAGCCGGTCGCGGCAAGGGCCAGGACCGCGAGGGCCCGGGCGAGGAGGCGGACCGCGCTGCCGCGAGCCCGGCGGCGCCCGCTCCGGGCGTTGGCCCGTTGGTGTCTCATCGGGCGGATTCTACTGGTACGGGCCCCGTACGGGCCCCGTACCGGCCCCGGACCGGCCCCGGACCGGGCGCGGGTGAGGCCGCGGACCGGGCGGGGGCGGCGTCCGGCTCGCGGGCCGGCCCAGCGGGCGGCTACTCTGGGGCGATGGACGGCATGCGAGCGGCCACGGCCGGCTTCGACGCGGCGGTCGACCGGGTCGGCCCGGCCCGCCGCATCGTGGTGTTCTCGGGCGCGGGGATCTCCACCGAGTCCGGCATCCCGGACTTCCGCTCGCCCGGGGGGCTGTGGACCCGCTACGACCCCCGCACGCTCGGCTTCCAGCGCTACGTCACCGACCAGGCCACCCGCCGGCTGGCCTGGAGGCTCCGCTGCGAGCTCCACCACCTCGGCGCCCGACCCAACCGCGCCCACCTCGCCTGCGTCCGGCTGGCCGAGGCCGGCCGCCTGGCCGGGGTGGTGACCCAGAACGTCGACGGGCTCCACCTCGACGCGGGGCTCCCGCCGGAGCTGGTGTGCGAGATCCACGGCACCGGGCGGGTCGCCGTCTGCCTGGCCTGCGGCGACCGCAGGCCCATGGGCGAGGCGGTGGCCCGGGTCGAGGCGGGCGAGGAGGACCCGGCCTGCCTGTGTTGCGGCGGCATCCTCAAGGCCGCGACGGTCTCGTTCGGGCAGGGCATCCCGCCCGAGGTCTGGGAGCGGGCCGAGACGCTGGCGTCCGACTGCGACGCGCTGGTGGCGGTCGGCTCCTCCCTGGTCGTCCAGCCGGCCGCCCGCCTGCCGCTGATGGCCAGGCGCGCGGGCGCCGCGCTGGTCGTGGTCAACCGGGAGCCGACCCCGGTCGACGAGCTGGCCGACGCGGTCCTGGTCGGCGAGGCCGGCACCCTCCTGCCCGCCCTGGTCGACGCGGTGCTGGCCCGATGACCCACGCGGTGCTGGCCCGATGACCTACGCGGTGCTGGCCCGATGACCCCGGCATGAGCCCGACCCTGCTCGTCGTCGAGCACGAGCCCGACGCGCCGCCCGCGCTGCTGGGCGACGCGGCCCGCGCCGCCGGGGTCGGGTTGCGGGTGGTCCGGGCCGGGGAGGGCGAGCCCGTGCCGGCAAGCCCCGGGGAGGCCGCCGGGCTGGTCGTGCTCGGCGGCGAGATGGGCGTCGCCGACGCGGCGGCATGGCCGCACCTCGAGGACACGATGGCCCTGATCCGTGCGGCCGCGGCCCGGCAGGCGCCGGTCCTCGGGATCTGCCTGGGCGCCCAGCTCACCGCGCACGCCCTCGGCGGGCGCGCCTACCCGGGCGCCCTCGGCCCCGAGATCGGCTGGGTGAAGATCGAGCTGACCGCGGCCGGCCGGGCCGACCCGGTGCTCGGCGCCCTGCCCGAACCAGCCGAGGTGTTCCACTGGCACCGGGACACCTTCGACCTGCCTCCTGACGCGGTGCTGCTGGCCAGCGGCGACCTCTACGCCAACCAGGCGTTCCGGCTCGGCAGCGTGGTCGGTGTCCAGTTCCACCCCGAGGTGGACGCGGGCACGATCGCCGGCTGGTACGCCTTGGACAAGGAGGGCGGCGCGTCAGCCGCCTATCCGGAAGCCGACGCGATCGGCGGCGCGGCCACCCGCGCCGACCGGGCCCGGCGTGTGCTCGACGCCTTCTGCCGTTCGCTGCGACCCGCCGGGTAACCGCCGGAATGGATGCCTGCGCCGCAGGCGCTCCAAGACGGTGATCGAGAAAACCCCTGCCTGCTCGACGACCCGGACGGTCTCGGCCAGGGTCGCAGGCGAGCCCTCAGCTCTGGCCCAGGTTGCGGCGGGTGGTCGCCTTGGCCGCCTCGTCCCTGGCCTCGTCGTAGCGGCCCTCGTCCCGCAGCTCCCCGGCCCGCTGCTCGAAGGCGGACGTGTCCTCGTCGCCGAGCTCCTCCTGCAGCACCGCGTGCTCGGCCAGGATGTCCACCCTGGTCACGTCGTCCTCCTCGTGGGCGACGTGGAGGAAGCCCCCGTCGACGGCGACCGCGGTGCGGCCGCCGCCGGCGTCGATGAACACCGGCCCGACCGCGAGCGCGGCGAGCAGGGGGGCGTGCCCTGGCAGGATGCCCAGGTCGCCGTCGACCCCGCGGGCCCGCACGAAGCTCGCCTCCCCCGCCCACACCTCCCGCTCGGGGGTGACCAGGTGCACCTCCAGGCCGGCCACGGCTACTCCTCGCCCTCGAGCGACCGGGCCTTCTCCTCGGCCTCCTCGATGCCGCCCACGTTGAAGAACGCCTGCTCGGGCAGGTGGTCGTACTCGCCCTGGGCGAGCGCCTTGAACGAGGCGATGGTCTCTTCGAGCGGGACGGTCTTGCCCTTGACCCCGGTGAACTGCTCGGCCACGTAGAACGGCTGGGACAGGAACCGCTGGATCCGGCGGGCCCGGTTGACCGTGACCTTGTCGTCCTCGCTGAGCTCGTCGACCCCGAGGATCGCGATGATGTCCTGCAGGTCGTTGTAGCGCTGCAGGATCTCCTGGGTCTGCCTGGCCACCGCGTAGTGCTCGTCGCCGACGTAGCGGGGGTCGAGGATGCGCGAGGTCGAGGAGAGCGGGTCCACGGCCGGGTAGATGCCCAGCTGGGAGATCTCCCGGCTGAGCACCGTGGTCGCGTCCAGGTGCGCGAAGGTGGTGTGCGGGGCCGGGTCGGTGATGTCGTCGGCGGGCACGTAGATCGCCTGCAGGGAGGTGATCGAGTGGCCGCCGGCCGAGGTGATGCGCTCCTGCAGCTCGCCCATCTCGTCGGCCAGGGTCGGCTGGTAGCCGACCGCGCTGGGCATCCGGCCGAGCAGGGTCGACACCTCGGAGCCGGCCTGGACGAAGCGGAAGATGTTGTCGATGAACAGCAGCACGTCCTGGCCCATCTCGTCCCGGAAGTACTCGGCCATGGTGAGCGCGGCCAGCCCGACCCGCAGGCGCACCCCGGGCGGCTCGTCCATCTGGCCGAACACCAGCGCGGTCTTCTCGATGACGCCCGACTCGGTCATCTCCCGGAACAGGTCGTTGCCCTCGCGGGTCCGCTCCCCCACCCCGGCGAACACCGACACGCCGCTGTGCTCCTCGGCGACCCGGTAGATCATCTCCTGGATGACCACGGTCTTGCCGACCCCGGCACCGCCGAACATGCCGATCTTGCCGCCCTGCACGTAGGGCTCGAGCAGGTCGATGACCTTGATGCCGGTCTGGAACATCTCGGTCTTGGACTCGAGCTTGTCGAAGGCGGGCGCGTGCCGGTGGATCGGCCAGTAGATCTCGCCCTCGAAGTCGGGGTCGTCGAGGGCCTTGCCGAGCACGTTGAACACGTGCCCGGTGGTCTCGGGGCCGACCGGGACCGTCATCGGGCCGCCGGTGTCGGTCACCGGCGCGCCCCGGACCAGGCCGTCGGTGGGCTGCATGGCGATGGCGCGCACCATGTTGTCGCCGATGTGCTGGGCGACCTCGCAGGTGATGGTCATCGTCTGCTCGCCGATGGTGGTGTCGACGGTGAGGGCGTTGTGGATCGCGGGGATCTCGTCGGGCGCGAACTCGACGTCGACCACCGGGCCGATGACCCGGACGATGCGCCCCGTCCCCTTCCTGGTGTCCTGCCCGATCGCTACCGTGGCCATGTTCGTGTCAGCTCCCGCTTCCCCGGAGGGCTTCCGCGCCTCCGACGATCTCCATGATCTCCTGGGTGATCTCGGCCTGCCTGGCCTGGTTGTACTCCTGGGTCAGGTGCTCGATCAGCTCCTCGGCGTTGTCGGTGGCGGCGCTCATCGCCTTGCGTCTGGCCGCGTGCTCGGAAGCTGCCGCCTCGAGCATGGCGGTGAACACCCGCGCCTCGATGTAGCGGGGCAGCAGGGCGTCCAGCACCGCCTGGGCGTCCGGCTCGTAGATGTACATCGGGATGGGCTCCGGCGGCCGCTCCTCGGTCTCCTCGACGACGAGCGGGATGAAACGGGTCGCCTTCGCCCGCTGGGTCACGGCCGAGACGAAGTCGGTGGTCACGGCGTGGATCTCGTCCACCTCGTGGTCCAGGAACGCCTCGAGCATGGTGTCGGCCACCTGCTTGGCGTTGTCGTAGGACGGCTTGTCGGAGAAGCCGGTCCACGACTCGACCACCGGGCGCTGCCGGAAGCGGAAGTACGAGGCGCCCTTGCGCCCGACCACGTAGAGCCTCGGCTCGACCCCGTCCTGGCGCAGCCGGGCCAGGAGCTCCTCGGTGGTACGCAGCACGTTGGAGTTGTAGGGGCCGGCGAGCCCGCGGTCGGAGGTGACCACGAGCACGGCGGCGGCCGACACCTCGGCCCGCTGCTCGAGCAGCGGGTGGGAGAACGTGACCTCGGCGTTGGCGACGCTCGTCAGCGCGTTGGTGATCTCGTCGGTGTAGGGGCGCGCCTGCTTGACCCGCTCCTGGGCACGGGCGACCCGGGAGGCGGAGATGAGCTCCATGGCCCTGGTGATCTTCATGGTCGACTGCACCGAGCGGATGCGCCGGCGGACGACCCGGAGCTGGCCGGCCATGGCTACTCGGCCTTCTTCGGAGTGCGACGGTAGCGCTTCACCGACTCCCGCCCCTCCTTGCCCTCTTCCATGGCCTCGGCCTCGGCCTCCTTGGGCGGCTTCTTGCCGTCCGAGGTCCGGAACCGGTCCCTGAACTCCTCGACGGCGTCCTTGAGCTCGCCCTCCACGTCCTCGGGCAGGGTGCCCTCGGTGCGGATGTGCTCGCCGACCTCGGGGTGCTCGGCGTCCATGAACTCCTGCAGCTCGGCTTCGAAGCGGCGGACGTCCTCGACCGGGATCGTGTCGAGGTAGCCCTTGGTGCCGGCCCAGAGCGAGATGACCTGCTTCTCGACCGGCATGGGCTCGTACTGGCCCTGCTTGAGCAGCTCGACCATGCGCGCCCCCCGCTCGAGCTGGGCCCGTGAGGCCCGGTCGAGGTCGGAGGCGAACAGCGCGAACGCCTCCAGGGCGCGGAACTGGGCCAGGTCGATGCGCAGCGTCCCGGCCACCTGCTTCATCGCCTTGATCTGGGCGCTGCCGCCCACCCGGGAGACCGAGATGCCGACGTTGATCGCGGGCCGCACGCCCGAGTTGAACAGGTCGGACTCGAGGTAGATCTGCCCGTCGGTGATGGAGATGACGTTGGTCGGGATGTAGGCGGAGACGTCGTTGCCCTTGGTCTCGATGACGGGCAGCCCTGTGAGCGACCCGCCGCCCAGGTCGTCGGAGAGCTTGGCGCAGCGTTCCAGCAGCCGGGAGTGCAGGTAGAAGACGTCGCCCGGGTAGGCCTCGCGGCCGGCCGGGCGGCGCAGCAGCAGCGAGATCTGCCGGTACGCCTCGGCCTGCTTGGACAGGTCGTCGAAGACGATGAGCGCGTGCTCGCCCTTGTACATCCAGTGCTGGCCGAGGGCCGAGCCCGCGTACGGGGCGATGTACTTGAACGAGGCGGGCAGCGAGGCGGGGGCGTTCACCACCACCGTGTACTCGAGCGCGCCGTTCTCCTCGAGCGCCCCGACCAGCTCCCGCACGGTGGACGCCTTCTGGCCGATGGCCACGTAGACGCACTTGACCTGCTTGTCGGTGCCCCAGTGCTGCCGCTGGTTGATGATGGCGTCCAGGCAGACGGCGGTCTTGCCGGTCTTCTGGTCGCCGATGATCAGCTCACGCTGGCCCCGCCCGATGTTGGTCATCGAGTCGATCGCCTTGATGCCGGTCTCGAGCGGCTCCTTGACCGGCTGGCGCTGGACCACGCTGGGCGCCTGCAGCTCGAGGGCGCGGGTCTCCTCGGCCTCGATCTCGCCCTTGCCGTCGAGCGGCCGGCCGAGCGGGTCGATCACCCGGCCGAGGAAGCCGTCGCCGACCGGGACCGACAGGATGCGGCCGGTGTGGCGCACCTCGTCGCCCTCCTCGATGCCGGAGGCGTCGCCGAAGACCACGCAGCCGACCTCGCGGACGTCCAGGTTGAGGGCCACCCCGAGCAGGCCGCCCGGGAACTCGAGCAGCTCGCTGGCCATGGTCGACGGCATGCCCTCGACCAGGGCGATGCCGTCGCCGGTCTCGGTCACCCGCCCGACCTCCTCGCGGGTGACCGACGGTCGGAACGACTCGACGTGCTTTCGGAGGGCCGCGGCGATGTCGTCGGGCCGGATGGACAGCTCGGTCACCGTTGCACTTCCTCTCGTGGTTCCTACGGTCTCAGGTGGGGCCGGGCCGCCAGTCGGGTCACGCCACGCCGAGCTGCTCGCGGGCCAGTTCGAGCCTGGTGCGGACGCTGCCGTCGAACAGGTCGTCGCCGATGCGCACGACCACCGATCCCAAAATAGCCTCATCGACCGTGCAGCGCAGGTCGACGGGCCTGCCGGTGATGCGGGTGAGCACCTCGGCGAGCCGGGCCCGGCGCTCGCCGTCGAGCTCCACGGCGGTGCGCACCTCGGCCACCACCCGGTTGCGGCGCCGGGCGGCCAGCTCGGCCAGGGCCTTGGCCTCGCGGTCCAGGTCGTGACCCTCGTCCATCTCGACCAGCAGGTCGACCAGGGCGGCGGTGCGGTCGCTGGCCCCGCCCCGCCCCCCAAGCAGCTCGGCCACGAAGGCCCGCTTGTTCTCCACGGGCAGGCCGGGGTTGGTCAGGGCCGAGCGCACCCGGTGGTCGCGCTCGACCAGGGTGGCGAAGCGGAACAGCTCGTCCTCGACCCGCTCCAGCTCGCCGGCCTCCTCGGCGGCGGTGAAGGCGGCCTGGGCGGCCAGCTCGGCGACCACGCCGGTGAACTCCCGTGGCGGCACCCGCTGGTGCTCGGCGGCGGTGGCGAGCAGCTCCACGGTGGCCTCGTCGAGCTGCCCGTGGCCGAGCTCCTGGAGCAGGGCGCGCTTGGGCTCGGGGGGCAGGCCAGGGTCGCTGAGCGCCTTGCGGAGCCGGACCTGGGTGGCGAGCAGGCGCGCGAACCCGTCCAGCTCGCTCGCGACCTGGTCGACCGACCGGCGCCGGGCGACCCCGCTGGGCCGGGCCGCCTCGTCGAACAGGGCCTGGGCATGCTCGGCCAGGGCCGGGCTAACCCTGGCCACCGCTACCGTCCTCGCGCCGCGCGGTCATCGCCCCGGAGGACGTCTGCAGGCCGAGGTCCTCGATGTACTGGTCGACCAGGCGGAGCTGGCGCTCCCGGTCCAGGGAGTCCCCCACCACCCGGGTGGCGAGCTCCACGGCCAGGGTGCCGACCTCGCGCCGGAGCTCCTGGATGGCCTGGTTGCGCTCCTGGCGGATGGCGGTCCGGGCCCGCTCGATCTGGCCCTCGGCCTCGGCCTCGGCCTTGGCCCGCAGGTCCTTGCGGACCCGCTCGGCGTTGGCGCGCGCCTCGTCGATGATGCGCTGGGTCTCCTCCTCGGCGCTGGCGAGCTTGTCGCGGTACTGCTGCAGGAGCTTGTCGGCCTCCTGCCGCTCCCGCTCGGCCTTCTCGAGCTTGCCCTCGATGTTGGAGGTTCGCTCCTTGAGCGCCTCGTTCATGCGGGGGAACGCGGTCCGCGACAGCAGCACGAGCAGCACGATGAAGGCGAGCGCGCCGACGATGAGCTCGCTCACGTTGGGGATGATCGGGTTCGGCTCGGCCCCCTCGGCCGCGAGGAGGGCCGTGGCGACGACCGCGTGCATGTCGGCGTCTCCCCGGCTAGCTGCGCGCGAACGCGAGCACGAAGCCGAACAGCGCGAGCGCCTCGACGAAGGCGAGGCCGATGAACATGGTGGTGCGCACCTGGGCGGCCGCCTCGGGCTGGCGGGCGATTCCCTCGAGCGCCTTGCCGATCAGGAACCCGAGGCCGATGCCGGGGCCGAGGGCGCCGAGACCGTAGCCGAGCACGTTCAGGTTCCCGTTGATCTCGGCCAGGACGGGGGTGGCGAGGTCCATTGCTCCTGCTCCTTTTCGTCAGTGCTCGGGCTCGAGCGCCCCAGCGAGGTACACGGCGGTCAGGATCGTGAAGATGTAGGCCTGCAGCAGCGCGACGATCAGCTCGAAGCCGACCAGGGCGACGGCCATCGCGAACGCTGGCACGGCGAACACGGCGGTCGCCGGGCGCTCGATCAGGTAGACCGTGCCCAGGAAGAACACCGCGAGGATGAGGTGCCCGGCGATCATGTTGGCCAGGAGCCGGACCGAGAGCGTCACCGGCCGCACGATCAGGGTCGAGACGAACTCGATGGGCGCGATCAGGACGTAGAGCGGCCAGGGGATGCCCGGTGGGAACAGCGTGTTGCGGAGGTAGCGGCCGAGTCCCTGCGTGCTGATGCCCACCCAGTTGAACAGGACCCAGGTCAGGATGGCCAGGAACAGCGGCAGGGCCATTCTCGAGGTGGCCGGGAAGTTGATCCCCGGGACGATCTCGAGCACGTTGGCGAAGAAGATGAAGAAGAACAGCGTGACGAGGTAGGGCAGGAACCGGAGCCCGTCCTGGCCGATGACCTCGAGGACGATCTGCCTGCGGACGAACTCGACGCCGACCTCCATCAGGTTCTGCAGCCCGCGGGGTACGACCTTGGGCCGCCGGAAGGCGACCAGGAACAGCGCGAGCACGACGAGCGTGGCCAGGAGCATCAGCAGGGCGGTGCGGTTGATCTCGAGGGTGAACCCACCCAGGTGGATCTCCCAGATCGCGGGCCACTCGAAGTCCTCGGTGCCCGGCGCGTGGAATCCTTCGCGCGCGAGCGGGGGCGGCAGCATCGTCACGTCAGCTCATCACTCCCAAGCTCCCTCGCCCGTCAACCCCGCCCGTAGCGCCGGATCACCAGATAGAAGGCGCCTACGGCACCAATGACGATGCCGACGGGCAGGAAGACGTTGGTTCCCGCCCACTTGTCGACCAGCCAGCCGATGCCGCCCCAGGCGATCACACCCGCCAGCAGGATGCCGATGATGGACCAGGCCACCTCCGCCCCGCCCGGGCCCTTGCGGTCAGGTGATCCGGCCATGGGCGGGCGAATATACCAGGCCGTCGCGGGGAGCGGCGATCCGGTGGGCCGAAAGGGGCATGGCCGTCACTCCTCGCGGTCCCCGACCACGACGGCGGGGATGCGGGCGCGGGAGGCAAGCCGCAGCTCGGCGCCGAGGAACACACAGGTCCCGACGACGGTCGAGATCGCGAACGCGGACCGGTCGAACGCGGTGGTGCCGCCCAGGGTGAGGAACAGCACCCCCAGCCCGACCACCTTGAGCAGGTAGGTGCCGAGGGCGGCGGGCAGCATGAGCTCGTCCGACACCCGGGCCGCGGCACCGACCACCACGACGGTGAGGGCGAAGAAGGCGACGGCGAGCAGGGACCCGAGCAGCGCCCCGACGGTCCCCGCGCGGCCGGCCACGAGCCAGGCCACGCCCGCGACCACCGGGGCGGACAGGAGCGTGGCCACGGCGGCGCCCCGCACGATCCGTGCCTCCGCTGTCATCGGCGCTCCCAGTCCGGTCGGTGTCGAGTCGTGACCCCGCTCCGCCCGCGCGGACGCGCTCCCGTTGCACGGGGGAGCCTAAACCTACCAGGGGCGATCGCCCCCTTGCCAAGGGCGCACCAGGCCGGCGTCAGGGACGGTGCCGCAGGCGGCTCAGGTGCGGTGCCGCAGGCGAGTCAGGCGCGGTGCCGCAGGCGGCTGAGGGACGGCGGCGCGGCCTGTCAGGTCCGGTGCCGCAGGCGGCTCAGGGACGGCGGCGCTTCCGGTCAGGTCCGGTGCCGCAGGCGGCGGCGCGGGCCGAGCAGGGCGATGACGCCGACGGTGACCACGGCCAGGAAGCCGGGCAGGACCCGGGTCGGCCCGGTGAACGACAGGGCCACCGCCGCGCTGGCCAGCAGCGCGCTCCAGGCGTACAGGACCAGGACCGCCTTGCGGTGCGAGTGCCCGATCTCGAGGAGCTGGTGGTGCAGGTGGTTCTTGTCGGCGGTCATGATCCCCTTGCCCGACCGCATGCGCCGGCCCACGGCCAGGAAGGTGTCCAGGAAGGGCAGGGCGAGCACGAGCAGGGGGATGGCCACCGGGATCAGCAGGGCGAACTGGTCGCCGGCCTGGGGCTGGCTGGAGCGCCCGATCCCGGTGATGGTCGCGCCCGAGAGCAGCGTGCCCAGCAGCATCGAGCCGGAGTCGCCCATGAAGATGCGGGCCGGGTTGAAGTTGTGGGGCAGGAAGCCGACGCAGGCGCCGAACAGCACGCCGCTGAGCAGTGAGGCCGGCGAGGTGTCGGCGATGACCCCGGTGGCGCCGATCCGGTAGCTGTAGATGAAGTAGGCCAGGGCGCCGATGCCGACCAGCCCGGCCGCGAGCCCGTCGAGCCCGTCCACCAGGTTGACCGCGTTCACGGTGATCACGATGAGCAGCACGGTCACCGGCACCCCGAGGTCGGGCGAGAGCACGACCGTGCCCGCCAGCGGCAGCCAGAACGACAGCACCCGCACGCCGAACAGGGTCATCGTGCTGGCCACGCAGATCTGCGCGGCCAGCTTGGCCGGGGCGGTCAGGCCCATGGTGTCGTCGATCATGCCGATCACGACCATGAGGGCGGCGCCGATGGCGACCCCGAGCACCTCCGAGACCACCACCACCGGCCCGAACCCGGGCAGGCCCGAGGCCAGGAACAGAGGCTGGAACGCCTCCATGCGCGAGGCCAGGGCGAGGCCGCCGAGGAAGCCGGCGAAGATCGCGAGCCCGCCCAGGGTCGGGGTGGGGATGGCGTGGACCTTGCGACCCCCCGGCCGGTCGACCGCGTCGAGCTTGAGCGCGACGAAGCGGACGACCGGCGTCATCAGGTAGGTGAGGACCGCCGCTGCGGCGGCAACGAGCAGGTACGCGCGGAGGTCTCGCACCGGGGCGACCGGTCTTGGCTAGCCGGCGGCCTGGGGGTAGGCCGGGAACCGGCCGACCAGCTGGGCCACCTCGTCCCTGATCCCCTCGGCCTCGGTACTGCCCTGCGCGGCCTTGAGGCCGCGCAGGATGAGCCCGGCCACGGCGGCCATCTCGCCCTCGCGCATGCCGGCCGTGGTCTCGGCCGCCGTGCCCAGGCGGATCCCGCTCGCCTTGGAGGGCGGCTGGGGGTCGAAGGGGATGGCGTTCTTGTTCAGCACCACGCCGACCGCGTCGAGCCGCTCCTCGGCGTCCTTGCCGGTCAGCCCCTCGGGGCTCACGTCGGCCAGGAGCAGGTGGGAGTCGGTCCCGCCGGAGACCAGCCGCAGCCCGCCGGCGCCCAGGCCCTCGGCCAGGGCGCGGGCGTTGGCCACCACCTGCTCCGCGTAGGCGGTGAAGGCCGGCGCGGCCGCCTCCCTGAGCGCGACCGCCTTGGCCGCGACGCTGTGCATCTGCGGGCCGCCCTGCATCATCGGGAACACGGCCTTGTCGACGGCCGCGGCGTGCTCGGCCTTGCACAGGATCATCCCGCTGCGCGGGCCGCGCAGGACCTTGTGGGTGGTGAAGGTGACGATGTCGGCGTGGGGCACGGGGCTGGGGTAGGCGCCCCCGGCGATCAGGCCGATGTAGTGGGCGACGTCGGCGATGAACACCGCGCCCACCTCGTCGGCGATCTGCCGGAAGCCAGCGAAGTCGATCACCCGCGGGTAGGCGCTCGCCCCGGCCAGGATGATGCGGGGCCGGTGCTCGAGGGCGAGGTCGCGGACCTCGTCCATGTCGATCAGCTCGTCGTCCTTGCGCACGCCGTAGGCGACGATCTCGAACCACTTGCCGGAGAAGCTGACCTTGGAGCCGTGGGTCAGGTGCCCGCCGTGGGGCAGGCTCATGGCCAGTACCTTGTCGCCGTGGCCGGCCACGGCGAAGTAGGCGGCCATGTTGGCCTGGGCGCCGGAGTGGGGCTGGGCGTTGGCGTGCTCGGCCCCGAACAGCGCCTTGGCCCGCTCGATGGCCAGCTCCTCGACGATGTCGACCTGCTGGCAGCCGCCGTAGTAGCGCTTGCCTGGCAGGCCCTCGGCGTACTTGTTGGCCATCACGCAGCCGGTGGCGGCCATGACCGCCGGGCTCGCGAAGTTCTCCGACGCGATCAGCTGGAGCTTGGAGTTGAGCCGGCCGACCTCGCCCTGGATGGCCTCGGCCACCTCGGGGTCGGTCGCCGCGAGCAACTCCCAGTCGGGGCCGTAGAAGGTCATCGCTGGATCCCTTTCCCCATCGTTCACCCGGTGCAAGACCGATCGAGGCTATCACGCACCCGGGAAGGCCCGGGGATCCGCCGAGGACCGCGTTACGACGCTAGGAGGTCACTCTTGCCAGCCCGCGGACGACCACGGGAACCAACCCCTCGAGGCGCCGGGCGCACAGCGCGTACGCCTCGTCGGTCAGGCCGATCGGGTCCTCGATCTCGTCGCCTGGCTCCTCGGCGATCTCCTTGGCCGCCATGGCCAGCAGCTCCTCGGAGGTGGCGGCCATGCGGTCGACCCGGGCCAGGGCGCGAGCCCAGGTGGCGAGCAGGAACGTCCGGTCGGCCGCGGAGCGGTCGTAGGCGGCCACGTACCCGAGGTGCTCGTGTGCCATGCACAGCACGAGGTCGGCGTCCTGGACCCGGCGCCGGGTGAGCTCGCGGGCGCGGTGCCATTCGAGGTCGGCGCCGAGCGCGGCCGCCGCGACCACCGTCCGGCTGGTGGCGGGGTTGCCCTCGAGCGCGTGGCTGCCGGCCGAGCTGAACTGCACCGCCGCGTCGGGGTAGCGGGCCAGCTCCCGCCAGGCGATCGCCTCGGCGATCGGTGACCGGCAAATGTTCCCGGTACAGACGAAAAGGACACTGAGCTCGGGCTCGTCCCGGACGCCCGGTAGTCGCCGTGAATAGCCCAGACCTACACCTCCCAGGTCGCGTGCGGGTCGAGCCGACTCTTCCCCAATGGTGACACCCTCAGTTCGACTTCGTGGCGTCGACGAGCGGTTCGTCAAGAACGCGCTGGATCTCCTCGTCGGGGATCGCACCCCGGCGCAGCAGCCGCGGCAACGGCCCGGTCAGGTCCACGATGGTCGACGCCGGCCCGCCGCCGGCCGGGCCGGCGTCGAAGAACACGCCGACCTCGTCGCCGAGCTGCTCGACGATGCCCGGCATGGCGTGCGGCGTGGGCAGGCCCGAGCGGTTGGCGCTCGACACCGCGAGCGGGCCGGTCCGCTGGATCAGGGCGAGCGTGAACGTCTGCTTGGGCATGCGCACCAGCAAGGTACCCCGGCTGGACCCGAGGTCCCAGCCGATCCCGGGCGCCTCGCGCAGCACGATCGAGAGGGGGCCGGGCCACCAGGCCGCGATCAGCGCCTTGGCCTGCTCGGTCACCTCGTCCACGAGCCCGACCGCCTGGCGCCAGCCGTGCACGAGCACGGGCAGGGGCAGGTCGCGGCCGCGGGCCTTGGCCCGGAACAGCGCGTCCACGGCCGAGGCGTTGAACGGGTCGCAGCCGACCCCGTACACGGTGTCGGTCGGGACCACGACGAGGCCGCCGCGGGCGATGACCTGCCCGCCGACCTCGAGCAGCCCGTCCCACAGGCTCTCGTCGCCGGTGACCCGGACCACCCGCGGCTCGTCGGCCAGGGGGTCGTCGCGCTCCACCTCGCCGGTGGCGCGCCGGTCCTCGTCGGTCATGGTCGCGTCCCCTCGATCACGCGGTCCCGGCCGGCCAGGTCGGGGTGGATGCCGACCTCCCGGAAGCCGGACTCCTCCAGCACGCCGACCGCGGCCCAGCCCTGGTCGTCGCCGATCTCGCAGACCAGCATCCCACCGGGCGCGAGCCAGCGCGGCGCTCGCGCCGCCACCGCCCGCAGCACGTCCAGGCCGTCGGGGCCGCCGTCCAGGGCCAGCCGCGGCTCGTGCTCGCGCACGTCGCGCGGGAGCAGGTCGATGGCCGCGGTCGGCACGTACGGCACGTTGGCGGTCATGACCCGCACCTGGCCGGCCAGCTCGGGCGGGAGGGGCCCGTCGAGGTCGCCCTCGAGCAGCTCGACGCCGTGGCGGCTGGTGTTGCGCCGGGCCCAGGCGAGCGCGCCGGTGTCCAGCTCGGTGGCCACCACCCGGGCCCCGGGCACGGCGTGGGCGAGGAAGCACGCGACCGCGCCCGAGCCGGTGCACAGGTCGACCGCCACGCGCGGGGCCGGCCCGGCGCGCAGCAGCCTGGCCGCCCGCTCGGCCAGCCCCTCGGTCTCGGGACGGGGCACGAACACGTGCGGCCCGACCTCGAGCCGCAGGCTGCCGAACGGGGCCCAGCCGATGACGTACTGCAGCGGCTCCCCGGCCACCCGGCGGGCCACCATCGCGGCCAGCCGCTCGCGGGCCGGCCCGGGCACCGGCGTCCCCCGACCGGCCAGCTCCGGCCGGTCCAGGCCGAGGACCTCCCCGACCAGCCAGCGCGCCTCGGCCCGGGCCGACACGCAGCCGGCCTCGGCCAGCTCGCGGGTGACCGCCGCGAGCAGGTCGCGGACGGCCGGCGCCTGCTCGACCCGGGCGGTCATCGGCGCTCCTGCTGCCCGCGCGGGACGATCCCCGCGCCCGCCCTGGTCATCGGCGCCCCTGCTGCCCGCGCAGGGCGATCCACGCGCCCGCCCCGGTCATGGGCCATCCCCGCCCAGCTCGGCCTGGCGGTCGCGCTGGGCCAGCTCGTCGATGATCTTGTCCAGCCCCCGGCCTTCGAGCACGCCGGGCAGGTCCCCCACGGTGAAGCCGATGCGGTGGTCGGTCACCCGGTCCTGCGGGAAGTTGTAGGTGCGCACCCGCTCGGAGCGGTCCAGCGAGCGGACCTGCGACCGGCGCTCGGCGGCCAGGGCCGCCTGCTGCTCGCTGATGGCCCGTTCGAGCAGGCGGGCCCTCAGCACCCGGAGCGCCTTCTCGCGGTTCTGGATCTGCGACTTCTCGTCCTGCATGGCCACGACGATGCCGGAGGGCAGGTGGGTGATGCGCACCGCAGAGTCGGTGGTGTTCACCGACTGGCCCCCGGGCCCGGTCGACCGGTAGACGTCGACCTTGAGGTCGGCCGGGTCGACCTGGACGTCGACCTCCTCGGCCTCGGGGAGCACGTTGACCCCGGCGGCCGAGGTGTGGATGCGGCCTTGCGACTCGGTGACCGGTACCCGCTGGACCCGGTGCACGCCCGCCTCGTACTTGAGCCGGGAGTACGCGCCGCGGCCCTTGACCGCGAACACGACCTCCTTGACACCCTCCAGGTCGGACGCGCTGGACGACAGCACCTCGGTCCGGTAGCCGTGCTGCTCGGCCCAGCGGGTGTACATGCGGAACAGGTCGCCGGCGAACAACGCCGCCTCGTCGCCGCCGGTACCCGCGCGCACCTCGACGATCACGTCCTTGTCGTCGTTTGGGTCCTTGGGCGCGAGCGCCTGCTTGAGCCCGGTCTCCAGCTCGGCGATGCGCTCCTGGGCGGACCGGATCTCCTCGTCGAGCAGGGCGCGGCCGTCGGCCGAGCGCTCCTCCCGCTGGAGCTGGCGCGCGGTGGCCAGGTCCTCCCCGGCCGCCCGCCACTGCCGGTAGGCGCGCACCACGTCGCCCAGCTCGGCGTAGCGCCTGGAGAGCTCCACGAAGCGAGGCTGGTCGGCCAGGACGGCGGGGTCGCCGAGCCGGCCTTCGATCTCGTCGTAGGTCCGCTCGATCTCGTCGAGACGTTCGAACACCTGCTGCCTTCTCTTCCTCTCGAAGGTGGCCTCAAGGCCACGCTGGGTGGTCCCGGTCGGGGCGCCAGCCCGCTACCCTCCGCCCGGCAGCCGGTCCACCGGAGGCCTGGGCTGGGGGGCCGCCTCGGGAGCCGCCTCCGGTGGCGCAGCCGCGTGTACCACCGCCGAGGGCAGGGGCGGGATCCTGTCCCGCTCGGCCGGGGGCAGCACCTGCTCGAGGGCGCGGATGGCGACCTCGATCTGGTCCCGGGACGGCGGCTTGGTGGTCAGCATCTGCAGCCACAGACCCGGCTTCATGACTGCCCGGACCAGCGCCGAGCGCTCGCGCCCAGCCCCCAGCCGGATGCCCTCGTAGGCGATGCCCACGATCACCGGGACGGCCAGCAGCTGGAGGGGGACACGGACCACGAACGGCGGCCGGCCGGCCAGGGAGAACCCGACGGTGAACAGCAGCAGCGTGACCACGAACAGGATGAGCAGGAAGTTCGTGCCGCAGCGGACGTGCAGGGTCGGGAAGCGGTCCACGTTGTCGGGGTCGAGCGGCAGGCCGGCCTCGTAGCAGTGGATTGCCTTGTGCTCGGCCCCGTGGTACTCGAACACCCGCCGGATGTCCCGGAACCGGGAGATCAGCAGGATGTAGCCGAGGAAGAAGGCCAGCCGGGCCAGCCCCTCGATCAGGTTGAAGACCAGGTTGTCGGGCACCCGGCCGGAGAGCGAGTTGGTGACGAACGCGGGCAGCAGGATGAACACGAACGAGAAGAACACCGCGCCGACCGCAAGGGACCAGTTCATCTGCTTGTCGGTGAGCTGCTCGTCCTCGCCGAGGGCCTGGTTGCCGGAGATGGCCAGGGCGCGCACGCCGATCGCCAGCGAGTCGGCCAGCACCCCGATCCCCCGGAAGAACGGCAGCCGGAACAGCCGCACCCGCCTGGCCAGGGGCGAGAGCTGCCGCCGCTCGACGTAGATCTCGCCCTGGGGGCGGCGCACCGCGACCGACCAGGCGTCCTGGCCGCGCATCATCACGCCCTCCAGCACCGCCTGGCCGCCGTAGTAGACCGGCTGGCCGCTCACGGCCTCGTCGGCCATTGCGCGCTCCGCTTCCCGGCGCGGGGCCTCAGGCCCGCGTCTCGGGGGTCTTGCGCTTGCCGTAGCGGCGCTCGAACCGCTCCACCCGGCCACCGGCGTCGACCAGCTTCTGCTTGCCCGTGTAGAACGGGTGGCACTTCGAGCAGATGTCGACCCGCAGGTCGGAGGTTGTGGAGCGGGTCTGGAAGGTCTCGCCGCACGAACAGTGCACGGTCGTGACCTTGTACTCAGGGTGGATGCCCTGCTTCATGGTGTTGGCGCTCCTTGAAAGAAACCTCGGGTTCACGTGGCGCGTTGCGTGGCCGCAACCCCTGCCGAGCGGCGGACGGCCTCCGGGGCGAACCGGTCGATCCTACACTACCCGGATGCAGCGGCCTTGGGCACACTTCCCATGCAACGCCGGCCCCGGCCCGCGCATTCCGGCACCCACCGGGACCATGGCACGAGCGCTTCTGGGGGGCCGTGGGAGCGTGTCCTGGTGGATCCGCGGATCCCCGGAAGCTGGCGCAGGCGCTGTTGGAGAGCCGTGGCGGCGGCGGGATCCGCCCGGCCACGGGCACCGGCGCCCTCCGGGATCCCCCGGGCCATGGCACCGGCGCCCTTGGGGATCCGCCCGGCCATGGCACAGGCGCTCTTGGGGGGCCGTGGGGGGAGCGAGCTCCCCCCACATCGACAGAGGACTACCGGGAGATCGACTCCCGGCGACATCCATCAGACACGCGTCAGTTGATGTTGGCCCGCTGGATCACCCGCAGAAACTCCGCGTTGGTCTTGCTCGCCCGCATCTTGTCGACCACCAGCTCGAGGGCCTGGGCCGGGTCGAGGGCGCCGAGCACGCGGCGGAGCTTCCACGCCACCACCAGCTCCTCCTCGGTGAGCAGCAGCTCCTCCTTGCGGGTGGAGGAGGCGTCGATGTCCAGGGCCGGGAAGATGCGCCGCTCGGAGAGCTTGCGGTCCAGCCGCACCTCCATGTTCCCGGTGCCCTTGAACTCCTCGAAGATGACCTCGTCCATGCGCGAGCCGGTGTCGACCAGCGCGGTGGCCAGGATCGTCAGCGAGCCGCCGTCCTCCAGGTTGCGGGCCGCCCCGAAGAACCGCTTGGGCGGGTAGAGGGCGGAGGAGTCCACGCCACCGGAGAGGATCTTGCCGCTGGCCGGGGTGGCCAGGTTGTAGGCGCGGGACAGGCGGGTGATCCCGTCGAGCAGGATCACCACGTCCTGGCCGTACTCGACCAGCCGCTTGGCCCGCTCGATGGTCAGCTCCGACACCTGGCAGTGGTCCTCGCTCGGCCGGTCGAAGGTCGAGTAGATGACCTGCGCCTTGGTCGAGCGCTGCATGTCGGTGACCTCCTCCGGCCGCTCGTCGACCAGGAGGATCATCAGCACGCACTCGGGGTTGTTGTCGGTGATCGCGTTGGCGATCTGCTTCATGAGCATCGTCTTGCCCGCCTTGGGCGGCGAGACGATCAGCCCGCGCTGGCCCTTGCCGATCGGGCACATCAGGTCCATGACGCGGGTCGAGATCTCCGTCGGGTTGTGCTCAAGGCGCAGCCGCTCCTGCGGGTAGAGCGGGGTCAGGTCCTTGAAGTCCGTGCGGTTGCGGGCCTCCTCGGGGTCCATGCCGTTGACCTTGTCCACCCGGGACAGGGCCGCGTACTTCTCGGAGTCGCGCGGCAGCTTGACCGTGCCCTCGATCTCGTCGCCCCGGCGCAGGCCGAGCCGGCGGATCATCGACAGCGGCACGTAGACGTCCTCGGGCCCGGGCAGGTAGCTGCCCACCCGCAGGAAGCCGTAGCCGTCCTGGGATCGGATGTCGAGGGTGCCGGTGCGGACGACCTCGGGGCGGTCGTCGCCGCCGCCCTGGGGACCCCGGAAGTCGGGCCGCTCCATGACCGCCACGCCGCCCTGGTCGGCGAACTGGCGGTTGCGGTTGCGGTTCCGGTTGCGGTTGCGGCTCCGCCGGCCGCCGCCCTGCTGCTGGCCCTGGTCCCAGCGGTTGCCGCCTTGGCCCTGGTTGGCGTTCCAGTCCCGACGGGACCCCTGGTCGCCCCGGCCCTGGCCGTCGGACTGCCCCTGGCCCTGCTGGCCCTGGGCGCCTCCGGCGGCCTGCTGGCCGTCAGCGGACCCGGACCGCGTCTCGGACGCCTGGCCCTCGGGCTCGCGGCCCGGCCTGGCCTGCCCGCCTGGCTGGGTCTCGGCCGGGTCGCCCGCGTCACGGGAGGCCGGGTCGCCCGCGGCCGCTTGCCGGTCGCCGGCGTCCTGGGCGGGCGGCGAGGCAACCGCCGTGCTGCCGTTCGGGCTGGCCGCCACGGCCGGGGTCCCCCCCGGGGCCATGTCGCTGGTCGGGGCGGCCTCGCCGTTGGCGGTCGGGCCGGCCGCCTGCTCGGCGTCCCCGCCCCGCCCGCGCCTGGCTGATCTCCGCCGCTGGCCGCCGTCACCGGCGCCCGGTTCGGCCGGGCGCCCGTCCGCTTCGGGCAGCGTGGGCTGGTCGGTAGCTGCCGCGTCGATGAGCGTCGGCTCGGCCTCCGCAGCACGTCGTGACCGGGTCGACGGGCGGGTGGACGGCACGAACTCGACGCCTTGGGCCTTGGCGATGATGGCTCCGATGAGGTCGGCCTTGCGGAGTCGCTGGTAGCCCTGGACTCCCATCGACGAGGCGATCGCCTGCAGCTCGGGCAGCACCTTTCCCTGGAGGACGTCTCGTTCGGTGGTTGCCATCTTCACCTTCCTGTGGTGGTTCGTGGGGGCCGCGCGCCGCCCGCTGTGATGCCCGGGCGCACGCCGCCCGTGTCGTCGAGTCGATTGATCGAGGGAGCCGGAGGACTCGGTGCCGCGAGGTGGCACCCTGGAGGAAGATCCCGGTCTGCTCCTGTTCCTGCCACCCAGGCTCCAGCTCAACCAGCACAGAGCCCCGCGCAACATTGCGAAGTGTCGTCTACCGTCGTACCGGAGACACCCTCAGCCGAAGAGCAACCTCCGCCGAGATGTGGAATCACGCGAGCTCGGCAGCTCATTCGATTAGGAACTGGCGATCTGTCGCCGCTGGCCGGCTGGACGTCCACCCCCAGGAACAGCGACTACCCTGCCGGGCATTCCCGACTATCGCAAAGACGATCTGCGCTTGCGGCTACAGGGTTCGCTCGTAGCGATGAGACAGGGTGGCGGGGGCGTCGACCGAAATGGCCAGCGACGGAGACCTCTCGCATTGTAGGGGCCGAAGGCTGCCCCGCGCAACAGTCTCAACGCAGGGCGGGTCCCCTGGTCACTCCTCACAGGCCCTTGATCGCTCCTCCGCACGCAGGGCCGGACCCTGGCCGCTCCTCCGCACGCAGGCGGCCCCTTGGTCACTCCTCCATGAGCACGCGGACGTTGCCCTCCTTCTCCAGCAGGGAGAAGCCGGTCGTCTCGCCCTGGCGGCGGAAGACGACCGAGATCGTCGACTGGCCCACCCGCAGGTTGTGCAGCTCCACCATGTTGAGCCACGGGGGCAGCAGCGGCTTGTTGATGGTCACCTGGTTCTCGGGCGCCCGGGCCGAGATGCCGAGCATCGCCTGCAGGAGCAGGAACGGGGCGCCAGCCGCCCACGCCTGGGGGGCGCAGGCCACCGGGTAGGCCACCGGCCGGTTGGGCGCCCGCCGCGTGAAGCCGCAGAACAGCTCGGGCAGGCGCATGTAGTCGACGTTGACCGCCATGTCGAACATGGCGGCGGCGACCCGGTTGGTCGCCTTGGAATGCCCGTAGCGCTTGAGCCCGGCCCCGATGAAGGAGTTGTCGTGCGGCCAGATGGAGCCGTTGTGGTAGCTCATGGGGTTGTAGGGCAGCGCGGTCTTCGACATGGTCCGGATGCCCCAGCCGGAGAACATGTCCGGCGCCAGCAGCCGCCTGGCCATCGCGTCGGCCTTGTCGGGGTCGACGACGTCGCAGTACAGGCCGTGGGCCGGGTTGGAGGTCACCGTGGTCACCTGCCGCTTGGCGCCGTCCAGGGCCATGGCGAAGTACTGCTCGTCCTCGACCCAGAAGCGCTCGTTGAACCTGGCCTTCAGCTCTGCCGCCTCCCGGCGCAGGGCCGCCCCGCGCTGGGGCTGCCCGAGCGCGTCGTAGACCTCGGCCACCCGCCACTTGGCCAGGTAGACGTAGGCCTGCACCTCGGACAGGGCGATCGGGGGCTCGGCGAGCCGACCGTCGGGGTGGACGACCGAGTTGTGGGAGTCCTTCCAGCCCTGGTTGGCCAGCCCGCGCGGACTCGAGCGCTGGTACTCGAGGAAGCCGTCCCCGTCCTTGTCGCCGTACTGGTCGACCCAGGCCAGGGCGCGCTCCACGTTGGGCAGCAGCTCCCGGCAGAAGTCGAGGTCGCCGGTCCAGCGGTAGTAGGTCCCGAGCAGCAGCAGCCAAAGCGGCGTGGAGTCGATCGAGCCGTAGTAGGGGGTGTGCGGGATGATGTGGGCGCCGGCCAGCTCCCCCTGGCGCAGCTCGTGCAGGATCTTGCCGGGCTCGGCGTCGCGCCACTCGTCCACCTCGTCGGCCTGGTAGGCGGCCAGGACCTTGAGGGTGGTCTGGGTCAGCTCGGGGTTCAGCATCAGGGTCTGGTGGCAGGTCATCAGGGCGTCGCGCCCGAAGGGGGCTACGAACCAGGGGATGCCGGCCGCCACGATGTCGCCGGCCGGGGTCGGTGTGCGCAGCGCCCGCAGGTCGCGCATGCCCCGGGTGAGCAGGGAGTTGTACAGCTCGTTGTCGGTCCAGATACGGGTGCAGGACCGCTCCCACGCCTCGTAGGAGCGGCGCAGGTCCTGCACGGCGGTGTCGAACGGCTTGGATGGCGCGTGGGTGCCGTCCACCCGGGGCTCGACGGTGATCGGGATGACCTCGAACTCGCCGTGCTCCAGGCGCACCCGCCAGGAGGCGACGACCCGGTCGCCTTCCACCTGGATCTCGGTCGGGGGCAGCTCGAACGCGATCCGGGTCTCGCGGAAGGCGCCGTCCTCGCCCTTGTAGGCGAACACGGCCGAGCCCTTGTCGGCCTTGGGTATCGCCAGTTTGCCCCGGACGGTGCGCTTCAGGCCCCGGACCTCGAAGATGTCGGCGAAGTCGGTGCCGAAGGACAGCTCGACGGTCAGGTCGACCGGCGTCTCGTTGTAGTTGCGGATGCGGATGCGCTCGTAGAGCCGCCCGTTGATGACCCGGGTGCGCCGGAGGTTCACCGTGCCCTGCAGGGCGGTGACCTCGCCGTCGTCGCCTTCGTAGAGGTCCTGGTTGGCGACGTCGATGTGGCTCATGTAGGCGCGGTCGGCCGAGGTCGACAGCAGCAGCGGGTCGCGGCCGTCGACCCGCATCATGTAGTCGGAGAGGAAGCGGCAGTCCTTGTAGTAGAAGCCGGCGCCGATCGCCTTGTCCGGGTCGAGGTTCCCCTCGGCGTCGGCGAACAGGAACATGTCCCCTTCCTTGGTGGACCAGAGCTGCTCGGTCCGGGCCCGCAGGACGGCGGTGACGCCTTTGACCAGGACGCGGGTGGCCGACTCGTCCGCCAGCACGAACTCCTCGCCCTCGGGCGAAGTCACCTTCTCGGGCAAGGTCACGTTGCTCAGGTCGTTGGCCACGGGGGCACGCTCCGCACGGGTGCGATGCAGGGGGGAGTCCGCGAACTCCTTCTTCGGCGCAGGCTCCCGGGAATTGAGCGAGTCTACGCATGGGCTACGGGAGGGCTCAATGGTCCTGCGCAACCTTGCTCAAGTCGTTGCCGTGGCCTCCGCGCCCGAGCGGGAGACTTCAAGGGCCTTGACGCGCCAGGCGGACCCCTCGACGGCCTCGTCGGCGACGGCGCGCAGCTCGTCGAGGCCCGAACGCGGGGCCAGGACCAGCAACGACGGCCCGGCCCCGGACAGGAACGCGGCCTGGCCGTGGCTGCGGAGCAGCTCCAGGAGGGCCGCGGTGCCCGGGACGCGGGCGAGCCGCGGCGGCTGGTGGAGCACGTCGTCGGTCGCCGGCAGGAGCAGGTCGAAGTCGCCGGCGAGGGCGAGCGGCAGCAGGGCGGCCCGGCTCGCGGTGCGCGCGGCGTCGGCGAAGGGCACCCGCTCGGGCAGCAGGCGGCGGGCCTCCCGGGTCGGCATCGCCTCCGGGGCGACCAGGCCGAGCGCGACCAGGTCGGGGTGCACCTCCACCGGCCGGGAGCGGACCAGCCCGCCCTCCCGCCAGCTCAGGGTCGCGCCACCGGCCAGGCAGGGGGCGACGTTGTCGGGATGGCCCTCCAGCTCGGTGGCCAGGTCGAGGACCTCGGCGGCGGGCAGGTCCGGGGCGACCAGGGCCCGCGCCGCGAGCAGGCCGAGCACCACGGCGGCGGCGCTCGAGCCGAACCCGCGGCCGAGCGGGAAGCCCTTGACCAGCGAGAGGTGGACCTCGGGCAGGTCGGCGCCCATGCGCTCGGCGAGCCGGGCCATCGCCCGCCTGACCAGGTTGTCGCACCCGGTGGGGATCAGCTCGGCCTGCTCCCCGGTCACCTGCATGGACGTGAGCGCGGTCCCGGGTGCGGGGTCGGGGGTCAGCTCCAGCCGGTCCCACCAGTCCAGCGCGAGGCCGGCGGTGTCGAACCCCGGGCCGAGGTTGGCGCTGGTGGCGGGCGCCTGGACGTGGATGCGGGCGGTCATGGGCCGGGATGCGCGGGCCTAGTCCCCCAGGCCGAGGGCCCGGGCGGCCGCCTGGGCGTCCACGGGCACTCGGAGCGGTGGGGGCGCCCCGGCCACGGCCCAGTCCGGGTCCTTCAGCCCGTTGCCGGTGAGGGTGGCGACCACCAGGCTGCCCCGCTCGATCGAGCCCTCGGCGGCCAGGGCGAGCAGGCCGGCCACGGAGGCGGCCGACGCCATCTCCACGAACACGCCCTCCTCGCGGGCGAGCAGGCGGTAGGCGGCCATGATCTGCCGGTCGGTCACCGCGGTCAGCCCGCCGCCCGACTCCTCCACCGCCTGCCTGGCCCCGGCGGCCGAGGCCGGATTGCCGATGCGGATCGCGGTGGCGATCGTGGACGGCCTGGCCACCGGCCGGCCGAGCACCAGCGGGGCCGCCCCCGCCGCCTGGAAGCCGCGCATGACCGGGCGCGCCGCGGCCAGCCCGAGCTCGGCCGCCTCGCGGTAGCCGAGCCAGGTGGCGGTGATGTTGCCCGCGTTCCCGACCGGGATGCAGTGGGCGTCCGGCGCCCGGCCGAGCGCCTCGACGATCTCGAACGCGACCGTCTTCTGCCCCTGGATGCGGAACGGGTTGACGGAGTTCACCAGGGTCACCGGGTAGTGGTCGGCGAGGTCGCGGGCGAGCGTCAGGCAGTCGTCGAAGGAGCCGTCCACGGCGAGCACGGTGGCGCCGTGGACGAGCGCCTGCGCGAGCTTGCCGGCGGCGACCTTGCCCTCCGGGACCAGCACGGCGCAGGTGAGGGCGGCCCGGGCCGCATAGGCGGCCGCCGAGGCCGAGGTGTTGCCGGTCGAGGCGCACAGCACCGCCCGGCTGCCCTCCTCCACCGCCTTGGAGACCGCGACGGTCATGCCCCGGTCCTTGAACGAGCCGGTCGGGTTGGCGCCCTCGATCTTCAGGTGCACCTCGCAGCCGGTGCGGGCCGACAGCACGGGTGCGGGCAGCAGCGGGGTGCCGCCCTCGAGCAGGGTGACCACCGGCGCGTTCGGACCGACCGGTAGGCGGTCGCGGTAGCGTTGGACGACCCCGGGCCACGCCCGGCGCGCGGTCATGTTCATCGAGGCACCCCCCTGGGGTTCCCCGGACCCCGCCCAGCTGACCGGGGCACCCCCTCGGGGTTCCCCGGACCCCGCCCAGCTGACCGGGGCACCCCCTCGGGGTTCCCCGGACCCCGCCCAGCTGACCGGGGCACATCCTTGGGGTTCCCCGAGCCCCCGCCCATTCTCATCGGGGCACCCTCTTGGGGTTCCCCGAACCCCTCCGGCGGTTCACCTGAGCATCACCTCGTCGGCCTCCTCACCTTCGACCCGCATGACGCTCGCCAGGCTGCTGACCACGGGGAGGTCGGCCAGCCGGGCCAGGGTGGCCCGCATGGCCCCCTCCTTGGCCAGGTGGGTGACCAGCACGAGCTGTGCCTGGTCGCCCTTGCCCCGCTGCAGGACCGACCGGATGGACACGCCGTGCTCGGCGAACACGGCCGCCACCTGCGCGAGCACGCCCGGCCGGTCGGCCACGTCCAGGGCCAGGTAGTACTGGGTGTCGACGTCCTCCATGCCGCGCACCGGCCGCTGGTACACGCAGGTACAGCCCACCCCGCGGGCGCCCTGGGCACGGTTTCGGGCCACGTCCACCAGGTCGCCGAGCACGGCCGAGCCTGTCGGCAGGCCCCCGGCCCCGCGGCCGTAGAACATGAGCTGGCCCACCGCGTCGCCCTCGACGAAGACCGCGTTGTACGCCTCGGTCACGCCGGCGAGCGGGTGGGCGTCGGGGACCATGGCCGGGTGCACGCGCACGCTCACCTCGTCGCCCACCTCCTCGGCGATGGCGAGCAGCTTCACCGTGTAGCCCATGCGGGCCGCCGCGGCGATGTCGGCGGCGGTCACGTCGGTGATGCCCTCCCGGTAGACGTCGCCCGCCACGACCCGGGTGTTGAAGGCCAGGCTGGCCAGGATCGCGCACTTGGCGGCGGCGTCGAACCCCTCGACGTCGGCGGACGGGTCCGGCTCGGCATAGCCGAGCTCGGTCGCCTCGGCCAGCGCCTCGGCGTAGCTCGCCCCGGTCGACGCCATGCGCCACAGGACGTAGTTGGTGGTCCCGTTGACGATCCCGAGGACGCGGCGCAGGCGGTCCCCGGCGAGCGACTCCTTGAGCGGGTGGATGATCGGGATCGCGCCGGCCACCGCCGCCTCGAACTTGAGGTCCACCGCGGCCGCGTCGGCCGCCTCGAAGAGCTGCTGGCCGTGGGTGGCGAGCAGCTCCTTGTTGGCGGTGACCACCGGCTTGCCGAGCCGCAGGGCCTCGACGATGAGGCTGCGGGCGGGCTCGATGCCGCCCATGACCTCGACCACGACGTCGACCTCGGGGTCGGTGACCACGTCGGCCGCCCGGCCGGTGATCCGGGTCGGGTCGACCGCCGGGTCGCGCTTGCGGGTCACGTCGCGCACCGCGACCCGCTGCAGGTGGATGGGTGCGCCGGCCCGGTCGGCGACCCGCACGGCATGGTCGACCAGGAGCCGGGCCACCCCGGTGCCGACCACGCCGCACCCCAGCATGCCGACTCTGACCGGCTCGCCCACGTGCTCCCGCCCTTTCGTCCACGCGCCTGGCGCCACCCAGCCGGACCCGGAGCCCCGCCCTGCGGGGGCCGGGCCGGGCCGAGGACCCTGCGCGTCCACCCGGGGCGAGGTCAGCCCCGGACCGCCACGCCACCCAGGGTCAGCAGTCCCCAGGCCACGGCGTCGGCAGGCGACCATCTTGCCCGACGCGCGGTCACATGCGCTCGGGCGCGTCCACCCCGATCAGGCCGAGGGTGTTGGCCAGCACCTGGCGGGTGGCCACGCTCAGCCACCAGCGGGCGCTCGACAGCGACAGGTCGTCGGTGAGGACCCGGCACTCGCCGTAGAAGCGGTGGAACGCGGCCGCCAGGTCCTCGGCGTAGCGGGTGAGGCGGTGGGGGGCGCGCTGCCGCACGGCCAGCGCGACCACCTCCTCCATCGCGGCGAGCTGGCGCAGCAGTGCCGCCTCCATCGGGTGGACGAGCAGCCCGAGGTCGGCCTGCTCGACCGGAACGGGCGTGAACCCCTGCTCCTGGCCCTGGCGGAGCACGCTCGAGATGCGCGCATGGGCGTACTGGACGTAGTAGACCGGGTTGTCCATCGACTGCCGGGTGACCACCTCGATGTCGAGGTCGATCGGGGCGTCGGGCGAGTAGCGCAGCATCGTGTAGCGTGCGGCGTCCTTGCCGACCTCCTCGATCAGCTCGTCGAACAGGATGTAGTCGCCCGAGCGCTTGCTCATCCGCACCGGCTCGCCGCCCCGGAGCAGGTTCACGAACTGGAACACGAGGAACTCGATGGACTCGTCCCCATGACCGAGGGCCCGGGCGATCGCGCGCATCCGAGGCCCGTACCCGTGGTGGTCGGCGCCCCAGACGTAGATCACCGTCTCGAAGCCGCGCTGGAACTTGTCGCGCATGTAGGCGGCGTCGGCCCCGAAGTAGGTCGGGATCCCGTTCGAGCGGACCAGGGGCCGGTCCTTGTCGTCACCGAACGCGGTCGTGCGCAGGAACACGGCCCCGTCCCGGTCGTCCACCACGCCGAGCCGGCGGAGCTCCTCGATCGTGGTCAGGACGGCACCCGACTCGTGCAGGGTGCGCTCCGAGAACCACACGTCGAAGTGGACGCCGAAGCGCTCGAGGGTGTCGCGGATGGCAACCAGCATCTGCCGGTACGACCACTCGGTGATCAGCTTCCGGCGGGTGTCAGGGTCGAGGTCGGCGAGGGAGGCGCCGCGCTCGGCCTCGAGCGCCTTGGCCAGCTCCCCGACGTAGTCGCCCTTGTAGCCGTCCTCGGGCGGGTTGACCGGGCGCCCGAGCAGGGACAGGTAGGCAGCCTCGACGCTCTGGCCGAGCAGGTCGATCTGGCGGCCGGCGTCGTTGAAGTAGTACTCGCGCTCCACCTCGTAGCCGCCGGCATCGAGCAGGCGGGCGAGCGAGTCGCCTACGGCGGCGCCCCGGGCGTTGCCGACGTGGAGCGGGCCGGTCGGGTTGGCCGAGATGAACTCGACCTGCACCTTGCGGCCCTCGCCGATCGCGACCCGGCCGAAGGCGTCGCCCGCCGCGACCACCCGGCGCACCAGGTCGGTGAACCAGCCCTGCGCAAGCCGCACGTTCACGAAGCCCGGCCCGGCCACCCCGGCCCCGGCCACCCAGTCGGGGCGCTCCAGATGGGCCACCATCGCCTCGGCCACCTTGCGGGGCGGGGCCTTGGCCGCCTTTGCGAGCACCAGGGCGACGTTGGTGGCCCAGTCGCCGTGCTCAGCCTGGCGGGGCCGCTCGAGCTCCGGCGTGCCGACCGCCCCGGGGTCGAGGTCGAGCGCCCCGGCCTCGGCGGCGCGGCGCAGGGCCGCGGCGAACAGGTCGGACAGCTCGCGCTGGACGGGCAGCACGGCGGCCGGGCTCATTGCAGCCCCGGGCTCGCGCCGTGGTAGTCCCGGCGGGTCAGCAGGTCCGCGACGAGGTCGAGGAGCTGGATCGGATCGAACGGCTTGGTCACGTACGCGGCCACCCCCAGCTCGCTGCCCCGTTTGACGTCGGTGTCCTGGGCCCGGGCGGAGAGCAGGACGATCGGAACGGTCGGGCCGCCGGGCTGGTCCTTGAGCCGGCGGGAGACCTCCCAGCCGTCCAGCTTCGGCATCATGATGTCGAGCAGCACGAGGTGCGGATGGAACAGCCCGAACGAGGTGAGCGCCTCCTCGCCGTCCGAGGCGATCTCGACCTCGTAGCCCTCAAGCTCGAGGTTCACCTTGAGCAGTTGCTGGATGACCTGATCGTCGTCAACGACCAGAATACGAACATTGGTCATAAAGGGAACCCAGAGAGCGCAGACGGGAGCTTCGGGCGGCGACGCAGGGCGGGCGGGAGCATAGCACAGGGCCTCTACGCAGCAGCTTCCATGACACGGACGCGATCACCTCCGGATTGGTAACCATACGCGCCGCCCCTCGCCCGGCACCACCCGCAAACCTGTCCACAATGCAGCCTGATCCTCTCGACCTGCCCGGGAGGGGTGGGGCAGGATCCGTCATGAGCGAACACACATTCGGCTGAGCCCGGGAGGTCGTGCGGATGTACGGCGACATGTTCCCCGAGGCGCCCGACGATCAGCCCCCCGATCGACAGGTTGCGGGTCCTCGCCTCCTTCCTTAGGATCGGGTTCCAGAGAAGCGTCAAAGAGGCCCGCGTAGCTCAGCGGAACAGAGCGTCTGCCTCCGGAGCAGAAGGCCGCAGGTTCGATTCCTGTCGCGGGCACCCAAACTGGACATTGCGCGAACCTTGCCGTGCGGTGGTTGCCCGCTGGGCACCCGGAACACCGGGATGATGGCCGCGCGGCTGGTCACCCGAACCTCGTGGACCAGCGCGCCGATGAGCGCCTTGCGGGCCGGGGCAGGACCAGTCTGGATCGTGGCGCGGAGCTGCTGGGTGAGCGCTGCCAGGTCGGCGGGGGTGGGTGGGCGGACTTGGGCGTTTGCGAGCAGCTCGCGGAACTCGTCCTGGCGACTGCGCAGGTCGGCGATTTGGCGGCGAGGGTCTCCAGCCGCTTGCCACACTGCGTTCCCGGGAGGTGCCTGCCTCGGCGGCGATCATGTCTCGTCGTCGGCGGTTCCGTCGGGGTTGACGGCAGCTGCGTTCGTGCTCACATGCCGATGGCGCCGTCGATTCGTTCGCGTAGCAGGTCCGCGTGGCCGTTGTGCCTGGCGTACTCGGCGATCAGATGCACCATGAGCCAGCGAAGTGAAAACGGCTCGCCGGTCCTCCGCTTGGTCCCCGTCTCCTCCAGCGACGCCGCGGCGGCCACGATCTCCCTGGAACGGCGGCACTCCGCTTGCCAGACGTCGAAGGCCTCCCCGATGTCGCCGTCGAGGTCGTCGAAGTCCTGGTCGGGGTCATCGTCGGAGTAGTGGAGCATCGGGACGTCCTCGCCGGCGAACTGGATGCGGAACCACCACCGCTCGACGCCGGCCAGGTGCCGCGCCAGACCGTGCAGGGAAAGCGACGACGGTGGGATGGCCCGTTCGGAGAGCCGCTCTGGCGGTATGCCGGTGCACTTGAGTTCGAAGGTCGCCCGGTGCCAGTCCAGGAAGGAACGCAAGGTCTCCTGCTCGTCACCGACAGCCGGTGGGGTGGTGCGGGTGTCGGTGCTCCACCTCGGTGAAGCGTGCTTGGGAACGGGTGCGTCGGTCATCGTTGGCCTTCCTGCTCGGGGATGGGCCAAGTCTGCCAGGGGCTGGCGACAACTGGTCGTTCCACGGTCGGGCCGTGCCTGATGTCCACGATGGGCAGGAGCGTCGCGGCTGCCGGGGCGCCGATCTGGCGCGGCGTGGGCACGGGCCGGGGTAGGCACGTCAGCCAGGCGGCTGAGAAGTTGGTCGAGCGCGGCGTGGCCGTCGTCGACCGCGGCTTGTTCGTCGTCGGTGAGGGGGAGGCTGGCGAGCATGCGCTGTAGGCCGGGGCGCTCGACGGTCGCGCCGCTCATGTCGTCGGTGTAGCGGCAGCCAAGGACGAGCTCCCACGTGAAGCGTTCCTCCGAGCCTCGTGCTAGCCCTCGACTGCGGCGGTGTGCCCGCGAGTCATGAGGAGGTGGATGATTCCGAGCGATGCATGTGCGCACATCGCAATCCTTTGCGCCATCGGCGAGTAGTACGTGGGGGGTGGCTGATCGTCGTCGAGCCGAGGAACGACTGCCTGCGAGGAGGCGGTCTGGCTGGTCACGGGAGGGAGTCGCCATGGGTAGAAGCTGGGTAGAAGCTGGGTAGAAGCGTTGTCTCGCGGCGCGTGCGTCAGCTTGCGCTCGCCGGTCTGGTCGGCCTGCTCGTGGCCGGCGGTGTCCAGGCGGCCGAGGCCAATCCGAACGAGCTGGCGCTCGAGGTGCTGTCGGTCCAAGCAACGCTCGCGCCCGATGGGCGATCGATCTCGTTCGACCTCCTCACCCGGTGCGACAGGAAAGCGACCGTGCTG
>Ga0210378_10000027_pt1 | contig 70235 bp, 82 predicted proteins | sample PLM1_60_b1redo_FD_155465 | JGI IMG/M metagenome (GOLD analysis project Ga0210378, IMG submission 155465) | Groundwater sediment microbial communities from an aquifer in East River, Colorado, USA - PLM1_60_b1 redo | ecosystem: Environmental > Terrestrial > Soil > Riparian zone | place: USA: East... | reverse complement strand
GGTGGTCTGCTCGACCTCGACGCCACGGTCGAGGCGTTCGTCGCCAAGTCCGGCAACCTGGCCGTCGACGACCTGCGGGTGCTGGCCCGCGACCGGCAGACGCGCAACTACGTCATCTTCGTCGACCACTCGGGCTCGATGGTCGGCCGCAAGCTCGAGCTCGGGGCGACGCTGGCCGCGGTGCTCGCCCAGCTCTCGGCCGCCGGCCGGGCCGACTACGGGGTGCTGGCGTTCGACGACCACCTGCAGGAGCTCAAGCCGCTCGGCGAGGAGCGCGAGGTCGAGCAGGTGATCGACCGGATCCTGCGGCTGCCCGAGGGGCGCGCCACCGACCTCGGCAAGGTCCTGCGCACCGCGGCCGAGCTGTCCGAGCGGCTGCCGGAGGCAACCGACGTGGTCCTCATCAGCGACTGCATGCCGACCCGCGGGGTGACCACCTTCCAGGGGCTCGCGTCCCTGGCCCGGCAGGTGCCCTCGCTCTACATCTGCTTCACCGACGAGCGCGCCTCCGCCATCCACATGTTCCACGGCGAGCGCCAGATGGACCTCTACCAGTGGTGGGCACGGCAATGGGCCGGTGACGAGCGGTTCGAGGAGGTCGGTGACGTCGAGCAGGTCGACCGTCTGGTCGGCCTCCTCGGGCAGGAGCCCGGCGACGGCGACCTCTAGGGCATCGGAAGAGGGGAGCGGCATGACCAAGGTACCGATCCAGCTCAACGTCAACGGCGTCCCGTACGACCTGCTCGTCGAGCCGGACCGCTCGCTGGTCGACGCGCTGCGCGACGACCTCGGTCTGACCGGCACCAAGCGTTCCTGCAACGAGGGCGAGTGCGCCTCCTGCGCCGTCCACCTGGACGGCACGGCGGTGAACTCCTGCCTCGTCCTCGCCATCCAGGCGGCCGGCTGTCACGTCACGACCATCGAGGGGCTGGCCCGCAACGGCGAGCTGGACCCCCTGCAGCAGGCGTTCGCGGCCCACTTCGCGGCCCAGTGCGGCTACTGCACGCCCGGGATGATCATGACCGCCAAGGCGCTGCTGGCCGACAACCCCAGGCCCACCGAGGACGACGTCCGCCAGGCGATCCGCGGCAACCTCTGCCGCTGCACGGGCTATACCAAGATCGTCGACGCGATCATGGCCGCCTCCGGCCAGACCAGGCCGCGTGAGGACCGTCCCTCGGCGCACAAGGTGGTCGGCCGCTCCCTGCCCCGGACCGACTCGCTCGAGAAGGTCACCGGCCGGGCCCTGTACGCCTACGACATGCGCCTGCCCGGCATGGTCTACGGGGAGATCCTGCGGAGCCCCCTGCCCAGCGCCCGGATCACCAAGCTCGACACCTCCGCGGCGATGGCCATCCCGGGCGTGCTCGCGGTCTACACCCAGAAGGACATGCCCCAGACCAGGTTCGGCGCATTCGTCCAGGACGAGACCGCCCTGGCCGACGGCATCGTGCGCTACCAGGGCGAGGGGGTCGCGGCGGTCATCGCCGTCGACGAGCAGACCGCGCTGCGCGGTATCGAGGCGATCGACGTCGACTACGAGCCGCTGCCCGGGGTGTTCGACCCGGAGGCGGCCATGGCCGAGGACGCGCCCCAGGTCCACGAGGGGGTCGAGCGCAACGTCGCGGCCCACAACCGGGTCATCGGCGGCGACGTCGAGGCGGGTTTCGCCGCGGCCGACCATGTCTTCGAGGACCGCTTCGTCACCAGCCGCCAGTGCCACGCGTGCATGGAGCCGCACGCGGTCATCGCCGACTACAACGCCTCCGGCCGGGTCACCCTGCACATGTCGAGCCAGTCGACCTTCTTCGACCGCTTCGGCCTCATGGGCATCTTCGGCCTGCCGGCCAACAAGATCCGCATCATCTCGCCCTACCTGGGCGGCGGGTTCGGCTCCAAGTCCGAGCCGCACTCGATCTACGTGGTGGCCATCCAGGCGTCGATGAACCTTGGGCGCCCGGTGAAGATGTTCCACTCGCGCGACGAGGAGTTCACCTCCAGCCGGACCCGCCACCCGGAGATCATCGACATCAAGAGCGGGGTCACCGCGGACGGGACGATCACCGCCCGCTCGGCCCGGGTGATCCTGGACAACGGCGCCTACACCTCCTACGGGCCGGGCGTCTCGCTCACCCAGTCGATGCTCGGCGGGGCCGTCTACCGCATCCCCGCCTACCGCTACGACGGCTACACCGTCTACACCAACAACCCCTTCGGCGGAGCCTTCCGCGGCTTCGGCAGCCCGCAGTTCACCTTCGCGGCCGAGTGCCACACCGACATGATCGCCGAGCGCCTGGCCATGGACCCGGTCGAGTTCCGGCGCAAGAACCTGTCCCGGCCCGGCGACAAGGCGATCTCCGGACCAACGCTGACCAGCTGCGGGGTCGTCGAGTGCCTGGAGAAGGCGGCCGAGGCGATCGGCTGGCGCTCCAAGCTCGACAACCCGACGCCCGGCCGCGGCGTCGGGCTCGCCTGCGGCACCCACTTCACCAGCGGCAAGTTCCACCCCAACGTCAACGCCGACTTCTGCGCGGCCGGCGTGAAGGTCAACGAGGACGGCTCGGTGTCGCTGCTGATCGGCGCGACCGAGATGGGCACCGGCGCGGCCACCACCGCCACCGCGCAGATCTGCGCCGAGGAGCTCGGCGTCGACCTGGACGACGTGGACGTGATCACCTCCGACTCCGAGACGATCCCCGCCGACTTCGGCACCTACGGCAGCCGGGTGACCACCCTGGCGGGCAACGCGGTGCGCGACGCCTGCAACCAGGTGCGCCAGCAGCTCTTCCGGGTCGCCGCCGAGAGCCTCGGCGTGCAGCCCGACCAGCTCGAGCTGGCCGGCAAGAAGGTGTCCGTGCGGGCCGACCCCGACCGCTCGATGGATCTCGGCAGCGTCGTGCAGGCCAGCATCTTCCGGGACCGCGACGGCCGCCAGATCATGGCCCAGGCCCACTACGACGCGCCCTGCGACCTGCCCGACCCGGAGACCGGCGTGGGCGACTTCGCGATGAGCTACAGCTTCGGGGTCCACGCCGTGGAGGTCGAGGTGGACGAGGAGACCGGGCAGGTCCGCGTGGTCGACTTCGTCGCCGCCACCGACTGCGGCAACGTCATCAACCCGGCGTTGGCCGAGACGCAGGTCGAGGGCGGCGTGGCGCAGGGCATCGGCTACGGACTGATGGAGGACCTGGTCTGCGAGGAGGGGCAGGTGCTCAACCCGCACTTCTCGACCTACAAGATCCCGACCGCCACCGAGATGCCGCCGATCCGGTCCTACTGGGTGGAGACCGACGACCCGCGCGGCCCCTACGGCGCCAAGGGGCTGGGCGAGATGGGCCTGGTCCCCACCGCGGCCGCCATCGCCAACGCCGTCTACCACGCCACCGGGGCCCGCGTCACGCGCATCCCGCTCACGCCCGAACGGGTGCTGGCCGCGATCGACGCGGCGCGGCAGGAAAGGGGGTGACCGGGCCGTGCAGTACCTCGCGCCAACCACGCTCTCCGAGGCGCTCGATGTCCTGGCCGACCGCGGGGACGCCGCCAAGGTCGTCGCCGGCGGGCAGTCGCTGCTGGTCCTGCTCCGGGAGCGGTTCGTCGACCCCGAGGTGCTCATCGGCCTGGCAGAGATCGAGCCGCTGCGCCGGCTCGAGGTCAACGGCGGCGCCCGCGTCGGGGCGATGGTGACCCACGCTCAGGTGGAACGCGACGCCGGCGTGCGCCGGGGCTGGCCGCTGCTGGCCGCTGCCGAGGCCGCCGTCTCCACCATGCAGATCCGTAACCGGGGGACGCTGTGCGGCAACGTCGCGCACGCCTTCCCGACCGCCGACCCGCCGGCCGCGCTGGTCGCCTGCGACGCCCGCGTGCACCTGGCCAGCAAGCGCGAGGGGGAGCGGGAGGTGGCGGCCGAGGAGTTCTTCGTCGGCATGATGGAGACGGCCGCCCGCGCCGACGAGCTGGTCACTGCGGTGAGCCTGCCGGCCCAGCCTGACGGCGCCCGGTGGGCCTACCTGAAGTACGCCGTGCGCCCGCTCGACTTCGCGATCGTCGGCGTGGCCGTCCGCGTCGTCCTGGCGCCCGACGGCACGGTCGCCGAGGCCCGCATCGGGTTGAACGGGGCGGCCAGCCGCACGCTGCGCGCCACCGACGCCGAGGCGGTGCTGCGCGGCGAGCGCCCGTCGCCCGAGCTGCTCGCCCGGGCCGGGGAGGCCGCCGCGCGGCAGTCGGCGCCGCTGGACGACATCGACGGCTCAGCCGGCTACAAGCGCCGCGTCATCGGCGTCTACACCCGTCGGGCCCTGGCCCGGGCACTCGAGTAACGGCAGGGAGGGCGGAGCCCATGCGAGCGGTCGACTTCAACTCCGATCTTGGCGAGAGCTACGGGCTCTGGGAGCGCGGCGCCGACGCGGCCCTGATGGAGGTCATCTCGTCGGCCAACGTCGCCTGCGGCTTCCACGCCGGGGACCCCTCGATCATGCGCGACTGCGTGGAGGCCGCGGTCGTCCGCGGGGTCGCCGTGGGCGCCCACCCCGGCTTCCCCGACCTGCTCGGCTTCGGGCGCCGCGAGCTGGAGGTCACCGAGCCCATCCTGCGCGACTACGTGACCTACCAGGTCGGCGCGGTCCGGCAGTTCGCGACCAACGCCGGCGTCGGCCTCCACCACGTCAAGCCGCACGGGGCGATGTACACCATGGCCCTGGACGACCCGGCCTACGCGCGGGCGATCGCCGAGGCCACCGCCAGGATCGACGAGCGGCTGTTCCTCTACACCCTGCGGGGCTCGGAGATGTGGGGCGCGGCCGAGAAGGCCGGCCTGCGCCCGGTCCCGGAGTTCTTCGCCGACCGGCCCATGCGCGCCGACGGCGAGGTCGTCATGTTCCGCTGGTGGGAGGAGTTCCAGGCGACTCCCGAGATCGTCGCCGAGCGAGCCCGCAAGGCGATCAGCGAGGGGGCCGTCACCGCCCTGGACGGCACGGAGGTGACCATCCACGCCGAGACGGTCTGCGTGCACTCAGACACCCCGGGCGCCGACGAACTCGGCCGGGCGGTGCGCGGTGCGCTCGACGCGGCCGGCATCGCGGTCCGTGCCCGGCCCCTCGAGTGACCCAGCTGCAGCCCACGGAAAGGAGCGCACGATGTCGCTTGCACCGGTCGTGATCGGGATGGTGGGGCTCGAGTTCGCCCTGTGGGCGAACGGCGTGCAACTCCTCGGGGTCGACGACAAGCCCGCCACCGAGGAGGGGCCCAGCCCGGGACTGTCGGTCGCCGTCGCCGGCAGCGCCATGGGCGCTGTCACCCTGCTGTTCATGTCCATCTGGCTGGTGGCCGCGGCGCCGCTCGGCACCGAAGGCGAGGCGGTCAAGCTCGGCCTGCTGTTCAGCGCCATCTCCGGCATGTACGGCCTGCTCTGGCTGGGGGCAGCGGTCGTCCAGGCGCGTGGCTGGGACCTGCGCCCGATCGGCAACCTCGCCCTGCTCTGCCTCGGGCTGCAGGTCATCGAGATGGGGCTGCTGGCAAGCTATCGGAGCGCCGCCGGCATCCCGACGGCCCACTTCCTGCTCACCGAGGCCGCCCTGGCCAGCTACGTGCTCGTCCTCTACGGCTTCTGGGCGGTGACCCACGGGAGGATCAACGCGAGGCCGGTCGGGTTGTTCTGCATGCTGGCGGTCGTCGGCACGCTCTACATCATGGTCTACGGCGGCGGCCTGCTGAGCCCACCCGGTGCGTGAGGCCGGGCGCTCAAGCATCTGCCCTGGGCATCTTCGCCGACAACAGCCTGAAGGGTGCGCACTTGCTTGCTCTGCAAGCCGGCGATACCAACACCGGTCCGGGATTGGCTGGTTGCGGCGGTGGTGGGTGTTGCCGGTTCCCGTCGAGGTGAGCGGGCACGCCGCCATGGGCAAATCACGTCGCAACAGCACCATGGTGAGCCGGACCGTGGTCCTGGGCGCCCTGAGCTCGTCGGTAGGGACGTCGCGGAGGTGTTGCGCGAGGGCCCAGCGGTGGCCGAACGGGTCGATGATCTCCCCGTGCCGGTCGCCCCAGAACGCATCCTGCAGCGGGAGGGAGACCTCGGCCCCCGCCTCGAGTGCGCGCTGCCAGAGGTCATCCACGTCGTCGGTGTGGATCGCGAGCGCACCGACGGTGCCTCCAAGAGCAAGCGGTGAGATGACACCCAGGTCGGGGAACTCGTCGGAGATCATCACGGTGGAGTCGCCGAAGCGGAGCTCGATCTGCATGAACTTGCCGCCGGGCACGGGGATGCGGCCGCGCTCCTCCGCGTCGAGCGCCCGCTGGTACCACTCCGATGCGGCGACCGCGTCGCGCACGACCATGTGCGGTGTAATCGTGTGCCTCGGTCGGCTGGCCGGCTTCATCTCGGTCATCGCCTGCTCCTCACTCGGGCCAGTCCCCAGCACGGGCCTTGTCTACATGTGACCTGTGGGGTGGCGGTGGTTGTCGATCAGTGCGCGCGTGTCGCCGTAGGCGAGGCGGCCGCCGCCGAAGTCGTGCGGGAACCCGAGCTCGATGCGGCTGACCTCCTCCAGCCGCGTCAGCTCCTCGTCGGTGAGCTCGAGCTCCAGCGCTCCCAGGTTGTCCTGGAGCTGCTCGCGGCGGCGGGCGCCGAGGACCGGGACGATGACGCTGCGCGCCTGCTGTGCGCGCACCCAGGCGATCGCAACCTGGGCGGAGCTGGCGCCGCGTTCGGTGGCGACCGCGTTGACGGCGTCGGCGATCGCGAGGTTGCGATCGGTCAGGCCGCTCTCGCCGAAGGCGGCGATGCGCGTGTCATCGGGCCGGTCGCGGTCGCTGCCGTAGCGGCCGGTCAGGAGGCCGCCGCCGAGCGGCGACCAGGCGGTCACGGTCAGCTCGAGCGCCTGTGCCATCGGCAGCAGCTCCCGCTCGACGCTGCGCTCGACCAGGCTGTACGGAACCTGCAGCCCGGCGAAGCGCGTCCAGCCGCGCAGGTCGCCCAGGGTGACCGCTTGCGAGACGATCCAGGCGGGCGTGTCGGAGATTCCGACGTAGAGGACCTTGCCGGCGCTGACGACGTCGTCGAGTGCACGCACGACCTCTTCGACCGGCGTGAAGGCGTCCCAGATGTGCACCCAGTACAGGTCGATGTAGTCGGTGCCGAGCCGCCGCAGGCTTGCCCCGAGCGACTGCACCAGGCTGTTAAAGTGCGCGCAGGTGGGCACGGCGCAGGCGTTCGGCATGCTCACGGACGCGGATGGCGACCAACTCGCCCATCGAAGGCCTCCCACCAGGGCGTAGGTTGCAAGCCGGCGCCGGGCGACCGGGACCAGGGCCGCCGGCAACTGCGTCCAGCCGGCCAGCTCGGGCATGGACGCAGGCGACCCGTCAAGCCTGGCCCGCACCCCGATCAACTCGCCGCGGGTGCGCTACAACGTTCCCTTGTGGCCACGTGGCCACGCCCCCGTCCTGGACCACCTCGAAGGCGCGTTCTGACGCCACGCGCCATCAGCCTTCTCCGGTCCACCGCAGTTCCGGCCAGGAGCAGGAGCTCAGCATGCATCTGTACCGGCTGACCTGGGCGAACGCTGGTCGCCGACGATGCTTCGTCCTGGCCCGTCCCGGGGATCCTGGCTGGTCCCCATGACAGGTTCAGCAACAAACGCCGGTGACCTCGTGCGGTGACGAACCGTTGCTGCTTCGCGGGACTACGTCGAGGCGCGACGCTGATCCGTGGTCCGGTGCGGCCCCTCGCAACGAAGCGCAAGCGCCCATCTCGTCCGAGACGTGACAGGCGGGGGTCGTCTCGGCGATACTGCCGGCGGCATTCCGCGCAATCGCGACCGAGGTCACCGAAAGGACCAAGCTGGCAGCCGTCATCGACACGGAGGACAGCTCATGGCTGTTGCCATCGTTCTCCGGGCCCAGTGGAGCGCCCGGACCCCAAACAGGCGGCACCAGATCGCCACGCCAACCCCCCGCCTGTGGATTCACCACACCGCGGGCAGCGAACGCGGAGCGGCCGGCATGCGGTCGATCCAGAACGGCCACATGGACGACAAGGGCTATGCCGACATCGGCTACTCGTTCGTGGTCGACAACGCCGACGGCACCATCTTCGAGGGCCGCGGCGCTGGGATCGAAGGGGCCCATACGTTTGGCGACAACACGAAGTCGCATGCCATCTGCGTGATGGGCAACTTCGAGAACATCCAGCCGTCCACCCAGGCGATCGCCTCGGTCGTCGCGCTCGCGCGTCATGGCCGGGAGATGGGCTGGTGGGTCCCGACGTGTCATGGGCACCGGGAAGCCCCCCGCGCCAGTACCGCCTGCCCCGGCGCCAACTTGTTCGCCCGCCTGGGCGAGATCCGCACCAAGGTCGGTGGACCGGGCGGGACCCCCGCCACGGTCCCTACACCGGAGGAGGCCGACGTGACGGAAGAAGAGCTGCGCGCGGTCGTACGCGAGGAGGTCAAGAACGTGCTCGACAGCCAGGCCCGCAGGGTCCAGGGCATCGTCTCGTGGGAGCGTTACCTTGAGGTGCTCCTCGAAGCCGCCCGCAAGGACTGATGCTCGCGGTTCCTCCCGTTCGGGCGCGGGTTCGTCGTGGCCCCTACTGCCCGGTGCGGGCACGAGCCGACCAGGCAGTACATGGCGCGCCGCACCACCGAAGGCAAATCCAACAGGAGATCATCCGGTGGCTCAGCCACCCTGCAGCCCGCCGGCCGCTTTACGAGGCCTACCTGCCCTCCGAGACCCCGAGGCCGTGAGATGGCGACGCTCTCCACGTTAGAGATCTACACCCTCGCCCGCCGGGCGGGGTTCTTGCGCGACCACGACGAGGCGGTCATCGCCACCGCGATCGCCCTCGCGGAGAGCGGCGGGGACTCGCGTGCCCACAACGACAACCCGGCCACCAGGGACGACAGCTTCGGGCTCTGGCAGATCAACATGTTTGGCGACCTTGGCCCTGAGCGGCGCCCACAATTCGGTATCACCGGCAATGAGGAGCTGTTCGATCCGCTGACGAACGCCCGCGCCGCCCACCAGGTCTTCAAGTCGTCCCAGGGGGGGTTTGACGCCTGGAGCACATTCAAGCATGAGAGGCACAAGGTCCACCTCGGCCCTGCCACGCAGGCCGCCCGGCAGTTCGATGTATCCGGCTTCCCTCCCGGCATCGAGCAGGGGGACGACGTCACAGAAGCAGAGCTGCGGAAGGTCGTAAACGAGGAGCTCACGAGGGTGCTCGACCACGAGGCCCGCAAGGTCCAGGGCATCGAGTCGTGGGAGAAGTACCTTGAGGCGCTCCTGAAAGCCGCCCGCGAGGACTGATGCCTCTGGGTCCATGCCCTGCGCCACACCTGCGCGAGCCTGCTGATCCTCCACCGGCTCCCGCGCCTCAGGTCTTGGGCACGAAGGCGCGATGACCTGCGGTTCTCCTGAACCGGCCGTGACCGCGTACGCCCGCAAATCATGCAATGGTTCCAGACTGGCAGCGGCTGGTCTTTCGCGGCACAGACGATTACGCTGCGCGTAACCGACAGATGCCAGCACAATGAGGAAGGGTGCACCGTGACCGACAGTTCGTCCACCCCCGGCTACGGGGGGCCGATCGAGATCAACACCGGGTTCCCTCACACGGCTCGGGTCTGGAACTACTGGCTGGGCGGCAAGGACAACTTCCCCGCCGACCGCGAGGCCGGTGACGAGGTCCGTGCCCTCATCCCCGAGATCGTCGACTCCGCCCGCGCCGACCGGGCGTTCCTGGGCCGCGTGGTCCGGTACCTCGCCGGCGAGGAGGGGATCCGCCAGTTCCTCGACGTCGGCACCGGCATTCCCACCGCCAACAACACCCACGAAGTCGCCCAGGCGGCCGCGCCGGAGTCCCGCATCGTCTACGTCGACAACGACCCCATCGTGCTGGCGCACGCCCGCGCCCTGCTCACCAGCAGCCCACAGGGTGTCACCGACTATATCGACGCCGACGCGCGCGACACCGACAAGATCTTGCTGGCCGCCGCCAAGACGCTGGACTTCGGCCAGCCGGTCGCGTTGATGCTGCTGGGGATCTTGAACCACATTGTCGACGACGACGAGGCGCACGCGATCGTCAACCGGCTCCTGGACGCGGTACCTTCCGGCAGCTACCTGGTGGTCGGCCACCCCACCAAGGAGGTCCACGGCGAAGCGATGGCCGAGGCCATGCGGCTGTGGAACGAGCGGGGTGGAACCCCGATACGGGACCGCAGCCGCCAGGAGCTGGCTCGGTTCTTCGACCGTCTGGAGCTGCTGGAGCCCGGGGTGGTCTCGTGTTCGCGGTGGCGGCCCGATCCCGCCGACGCCGACCCTGTCGAGGTGTCGGAATTCTGTGCAGTCGGGCGGAAGCCCTGACCAACGCCCATGGGGCATGACCCATGAGGCCTACGGCGTCCTGCTGCTAGATCACGGCGCGCCGAGACCGCCAGTGTAGCTGGGGCAGGTGGCGGGTTGGTGTCTGGGTCGTAGCTGTTCAGCGAGGGTGAACCCGGTCGCGGTGACCTTTGCCAGGATGGCAGGATGCCGTGAGCTGACCGGGTTGACCTTCGGCTTGCGGGGTGACGATCATGCCGGGCATGTCCGAGCCGCCGCGTGAACTGGCCGCCTTGTCGGTCGAGGAGCTGCGTGCGGCGCTGTTGCGTCAGCGTGCGGTCGACGCCGAGCTGCGGACGGTGATCGCCACCCAGGCCGAGCTGCACGAGGCGGAGCTGGCGGCAAGCGACGCGCTGCTCGCCCAGCTGCGGTCGCAGGTGGTGGCTAGGACTGATGCTCGTGGCACGCTGGTGGCACGGGTGGGGAGCACGACCTTGGTATGGCGTGGTGCCGTTGGCTCCAGCCCTCGACCGTACTCGTGGTGGACCGGCGCCTCGGCGCGGACCATACTCAGATCCATGACAACGCACGCCCAGAGGTGCCCGACCTGCGGCGATCTGCTCGCCACCGACAAGGGTTCGCTTCTGCCGCCTGACGTGCGGCTCACACCGTGGATGATCCACGATCTGCCAAGGATCGCCTGGATTGTGGAATACCGCGCGGCAGAGTTGACCGACGAGGAGCGGCAGATCGTGCGCGACGCCACCACTCGGATGCTGCGCGCCTTGGAGCACGACACCGTCTGACTGATAGCCACCACCAGGTGTCTCAGCTCCTCGGACGGTCTTCGCGGTCCCGTCCGGTCGCGCACGCCGTTCGGCGCTCCGGTCCTCCGCGACCAGGGATCGGGTCGGCCGGCCGGGCACGGCAGGCCCATGACGACCGGGAGGACCACCCTTGTGCCTGTCGCGCGTAACATGGGCCGTCGTTCCGAGGTCCTGGGAGAGGAGTATCCCGCTCGATGCTTTTCGCACGTCGCAAGCGGCTCGAAGCCCTGGCCAAGGCCGAGGCTGAAGGGGCGTCCTTCTGGTCGACCCAGTTCGCCAAGCAGGCGCGTTGGAAGCTCGTGCATGCCTTCACTGACGCCTGCCCAGAGTACTTGCAGGAGAAGTACGCGGAGTTCGCCCGCTCGGTAGTCCTTCGGGATGAGGGTCTTCCATACCTGACTGCTGGCTACGAGAACAACCGAACTGATCTGCTCAACTACCTGTTGACCTGTGATGATGAGCTGGTGCCCGGCGTGATCGAGGCCATCGTGAAGGCGCTCGCTGTCCCCGCGTATCAAATGGGTAGCGGAGCCTACGGTGACGCAGACGGGGAGGTCTTCGCCAAAACGGTCAATGCGGTGCTGCGGGAGCACCGGATCAGCTTCGAGCTGATCGGCTCGGAGATGGTGCCGCTTGCATCCCAGGAGCTACACACCGAGATCGTGGCGCCCACCCTGCGTCTGCTTTCCGGCCGCGCTGGCTGGAACAAGGTCGAAACCGCCTACCAGGACGCGCTCGGGGAGCTGGCCGAGGATAAGCCTGCCGACGCTATCACCGATGCCGCTACGGCACTGCAGGAAGCGCTGGTCGTGCTCGGTTGCAGGGGCAACGCTCTCGGTCCTCTAGCCAAGTCCGCTCGCAGCAAGGGGCTGCTTGGTCCCCACGATGCCCTGATGACCGACATGGTGCAGAAGCTGGTGGATTGGGTGTCCGCGGATCGCAGCGCGAAGGGCGACGCGCACCAGGCTGCCGAGCCTTCGCTGGAGGATGGCTGGCTCACAGTCCACATCGTTGGTGCTCTAATTCTTCGGCTAGCCGGCCCTCGCCGAGGCTGAGCCTCGCCACTGGCGGTGTGACTCTTGCATGCCATGCACTCCCGACGAGGACGACGACCAGCGATGACTTGAAGCGGTGCAGCTCAGCGCGCTTCCGTGTGGTCCGCTCGTGACCGATCGTGACCAGGGCTGCCCCGTTGTGACTGCCACGTTTGTGGCACGCGAGTTTCACGGTAGGCGGGCTGGCTGCCAGAGCGAACCTCGGTCCTGCCTGGCGGCCGTGGCTGACGTCGGGCGCAGGGTGAGGCCAGTCCAGGGCGACCGCTTGCCTCGTTGGCAAGTCTCTTCGGGAGGCGCGGCAGCCGCATCAACTATTCACAGATGAGCGTCTGTTGCGACCGATGTCGTAGTGTCCGCCCCTCAGGACTCGCGCGACCGGAGGGAACCGATGTCGTGGGTGGCGATCGACTTCGAGACGGCGAACGAGACCCGAGGCAGCGCCTGCGCGCTCGGAGTCGCCCTCGTTGAGGACAACCAAGTCGTCGAACGCCGGTCGTGGCTGATCAGGCCTCCAACCCTCGACTTCAATCCCTACAACATCATGATCCATGGGATCACGGCAGCCGACGTGTCATCGGCGCCGTCCTTCGACTTGCTTTGGCCGAGTATCACGGCGCTGCTCGAAGGGCGCACGGTGGTTGCGCACAACGCCAGTTTCGACATGAGCGTGCTGCGCCACTCTCTCGATCAGTACGGACTCCCCTGGCCCAGGCTCCGGTACGTCTGCACCCGAGTCCTCGCCAAGAAGGTCTGGACTGACCTCCTCAGCTACAGCCTGCCCGTCGTAGCTGACCGGTGTGGCATCAAGTTCCTGCACCACGACCCGGAAGAAGACGCGGTCGCGTCAGCCGAGGTAGCACTCCGATGCTGTGATGCGCTCTCCACCCCAGAACCGGTGGCTGCGGCAGCATCTGTACGCCTCCATATCGGCTCCCTCTCCCCTGAGGGCTACCAGCCGTGCCGGGCCATCGCGCTTCGACCCAGCCAAATGACACCGCAGACCGACAGGTTCGACCAGGACCATCCCTTCTTCGGCGCAACCATCGTCTTCACCGGCACCCTTGAGAGCATGGTTCGACGCGACGCCATGCAGCATGTCCTGGATGTCGGAGGCCATTGCACCGGCTCAGTGAGCAAGAACACCAACTTCCTGGTCGTCGGGGACCAAGACTTCCGCAAGTTCACCGACGGCATCAGCAGCTCGAAGATGAAGACGGCGCAGCGACTCCGGGCCGCCGGCGGCGATATCGAGTTGATCGCCGAGGACGACTTCCTGAGGATGCTCGAACCTGTGACCTCTGCCGTGTGAAGGGTCACACCGCTGCTCAGCGGGGTCGAGAACGTCCTGACCTGCACCGCTGTCCGCCTCACTTGCCTTGCTGGCGCCCGATTCCGGGTCGAATGACGGAACAGAGCCGGAACAGCGAAGCGGCTCCACTGCCAGCTCAGGGGACGCACGAGGTTCCAGGCTCACCGCCTGGCCGGAACATACTGGCTCGTGCGGGCTCCTCACGGCTGGCAAGCACCTTCTGGTAGTACGACTCGGGAACGGTGTCCGCGTCGAGCGCGTCAACGGGGGCGTGCAGCTCCTCGACCGAACCGGTGAGGGGATGGCCGGCGTAACCGAGCCGGTGCGGGACCTGCTCCCAGCTCACCCGCCCGCCCCTGCTGCGGTAGTGGCCGACGACCTGGCGACCGCCCTTGCCGATGGTCCAGGCTGCGATCGGGGCTGCCTCGATCACCCAACCATCGTCAGTGACCTCGAACCCGAAGCACGCCCAGGGCAGCTCCACCCGCACCAGCCACATGGGCGGCCTCCTCCGCTGCTCGGTCGGTAGCCCGTAGGGCGTCGCCGCACCGGGGGCGAACGCTGGCTCCGGAGCACGCGGAACGGTCGCTGTCGAGGGGGAACAGGAAAAAGTTCATCGAAATTGGTGGAATGTGTCCTATAGCTGGGCGAACTTTTTTCCGGCCTGGACGGTGGACGGGCCGGGTGCTAGCTCTTCCGACCGTGCGGCGGAGATCGGCCGGTCCGCGTCTGGGTGCAGGGTCCCAGGCGCTGCGCGCGAAGCGCGAGGCCGATCCATTGGCCCATGATTTCTAGGACTTGAAGGCTTGCATCCGCTAGCCGAGGCTCAGGTAGGCGTCACTGGTGCCGGCGGCCCGTGCCTGCTCGGCCAGCTCGTACAGCTTCCGGCGACGGCGCCACCCCGAGCGCTTGCAACGGCGGCAGGCAAGCTCGACCGACCGGCCCTGCGGGAGGTGGTGCTGGTTGATGGCCCGGCGCGCGGCCCCGCGTGACGTGCTCTCGGCCACGATGCCCGGAATGGGACGCGGTAGCGGCCGGTTTGCAACTGCTGAGGGGCGCCGTCGGCCGAGGCCGATGAGGTAGCGCCCCGTCCTGTTCCAGGCGTAGACCACCAGCGTCGGCGCGGCCGGGCCGAGGTCGCGCGCGCAGTCCTCGCACCGGACCTCGACGCGGCCCGGGTCAACTGGTAGCGCAGGGCTCATGCGCGTATCCTACCCGCCCAGCTTCATCGACGACGGGCACTGCTCAAGCGGCTCAGCCACCCCCCGACTCAGCGCGAGGGCGGAATGTGGCAGGGCGTTAGAGGAGTGCCTGTCCTTGTGCATTCAGCTCTCTGACGCCGTTGTCGTTGCGCTCATCAGCATGTTGGGCGTCATCATCGCTGCCCTGATAACCGGCCTCGCCACGGTCATTGCTGCATGGCTCCAGTCCCGACGTCGTGACCCGAGCTAGCGTCAGGGGGATGCCAGCTCACTCCCCTACCTCCTCTCTTCCTGCGGTCCCGCTGGGAAGAGCAGGCGCCGTGGGAGGGCACGGCGGGGCCGTGCTGCGGCGAGCTGGGGAATGCGGGCTACCCGTGTGCCCGGGTCTCGGCGCCCGCAGGGCGCCGCTTGACCAGGTATGGAAGATTCTCACCACATCATCGGCGGTAGCCGATCGTGGAGGGTCCCGCGGGCTCTGGCCCACTGGTCAAGCTGCTGAGGTCCGGGGAGTTGGGCGAGCGCGTCGAACAGCCGCTGGCCGTCCGGGAGGAGGACGGTGCGGTTGTCGAACGGCTGGAGCCAGGTCGCGGTGGCACCGTCGATGAGTCGGCTGGGCGGCAGCAGGGTTAGGGTGCCCGGTGTGAGGCGCTGAAGGCCGTCGTGCTCGGTCTGGTCGGTGCTGGGCGCGTCCGGTCGCTGCCTCGGACGGGGAAGCGCAGGTGGCCAGGGCCGGCGGTGATGATCGGGCCAGGCTCGATGCCCTGGCCGGCCAGCCACATGACGATCTGCTCGGCCGGGCCGGGATGGCGCAGCGCGAGTACGTCGAAGCTGATGCCGGCTGGGGTGGCGATGTTGGCCTCAGGGAAGGCCAGCCACCAGCGCGCGACGCGGGCTGCGCTCACGGTTGCGTCATGGATGGTGACGGTCCCGAAGGGGTGTCCCGCTGGGAGGGCGCAGGCGGGGTTGCCGCAGGAGCAGGCGAGCGGCTGGGACTGGTCGGTGGGCGTGGGCTGGACCGGGTAGTGGCTTGGCAGGATGGCGATGCCGCGCACGATGTAGTCGAGCGCAGCTTCGAGGCTTGGTGATGCTGCGGTGTTGGGGCGGGGCATGGGTGCTCCTCGGGTGCAGTCGACGTGGAGATCCGAGGCCAATGCGGGACCGCCTTACTTGGGGCTGTACCGCTGCCGGGAAGCGCTGTGTTGCCGTGCGCAGCGCCGGCGCCGGGTGTCCCCGGGGCGCGGCGGGGCTGGTCGCTCCGGTGGAGCCTGGGTCGATTGGGCAGGTTTCGTGGTTCGTCGTCCCGGCTGCCGCATGGCATGATGCGGGATGGCCGAGCCCGGCCGGGTCTGCTTGGCGGTAGTCCCCGGCCGGGCCGGCTACATGGAGCCGGACCCAGCAGGGGGGCCGTGCGGCGGTAGTCCCCGGACGGGCTCGACCCTCGGTGGGAGGGCGGGGGCTATCCCTGCCGCTGCCCGGTCCTGGCGTCGGGGAAGGCGCTGTCGTACCGGCGGGTGGTGCGTTTCCTGCTCGCGGTCATGGCCAGGGGCGTGAACGCGGCGAGCAGCAGGCACGCAGTGACAAGCGTGGCGATCATGGCGGTAGTCCACTCCTTGGGAGTGCTGGCGTCCTCACCTTGGCACGGGGAGGACAGACGGGTCAACCTGCTCGGTCGTCGCGGTGGTCGGCAGGGCCGGACGGCGGCTGGGCGGCGGTCGATGGCCGGCGCATCAAGGGCAGAGCTGGGTGTTCGGGGTCGGTCGTGGAAGTCGGGTTGTGTGGGTCGGAAGGCGGAACGGTCGGGCGGATGTCGTCGGCCGGCGTGGTCGCCGCCGGGCCGCGGCTGGCTTGCGCGGGTTGCGTGTCGGGGTCGGGCGGTGTGGGCCGGTCCGGTGTGTAGGCCAACCAGACCAGTCAGCCGAGCAGTGTGGCCACGGCCAGGGTCGGGCCGAGCGCGAGGGCCGTGTGGAGGAGTTCGTGGTCGCGGCCGGTCATGACGGCCCCGCGGGGTGATCCTGCTGGCCGGTCGCGGCGCGCTCCTGTTGGCTGATCTCCTCCTTCATGGTCAGCGACCAGACGCGCAACGCTCGGATGGCGTCGGTGGCCTCGACCGGGAGTGGAGCGCCGGTCTGCGCGGCGGCCTTGGCGAGGACGGTGATGACCTCAGCGGTCCTGTTGCCGGCGAGCATGATGCCGTCCACGGTCGGCGCTTGGTGGAGGATCCTGGCGGCGCGTTGGAGATGGTCGGCCGCCGCGCAGGCGACCACCCGGCGGAGATTGCGGTTCACGTGTGTCCAGAGGATGTCCAGGTTGGGTCCGCTGGGTCGTCGTGCTGGCAGGTTGCAGGCGGGCGGGTCAAGCACGGCATCCCCCCTTTCATGGAGGTGGCTGGTTCGCGCGTCCCCTCGTTCTTGCCTCCCTTCAGCGGGTGGTAGCGTATGGGCGCACTTGTACCGTTGGTGCCGGCAGGAAATCTTGCGGGGCTTGCGGTCTGCAAGACCGTGATTGGTCGCTTCTGGGCGAACATGCGGAGTGGACAGACTCCATGCACGAGGACGAGGAGCACAGCCAGCACGTAAGCGGCCGAGGGGCGGACGGCGCGTCCGGCCCGGTCGCGGTCGCGTTCGGCAAGAAGATCAAGTCGCTGCGCGGCGACCAGACCGTTCGGGCGTTCGCCAGGCAGCTCGGCGTGTCGCATGGCTACCTGTGTGACATCGAGCAGGGCAAGGCCAAGCCGAGTCGGTCGCTCGTGCAACGGATCGAGCAGCTGTGTGGCGCGGACGGCGGGTTGCTGGGCGACTACCGTGCGCTGCTGGACGAGTGGGACGCCAGAAACCAGGCCAGGGCCGAGCGGCGCCGCTGGCTCGCCCGCCAGCACCAAGGCCGGGAGGCCGGTGACGCGGCCAGGCGGTCGCCCGTGGCATCCGCTGGGGCAGACGCGCAGCGGGGCGGCTACCCTGAAGCGGTAGCGTCATCGACGACGCGGGCCGCCGTCCCCTCGACCAAGGAGGCGCAGGCGAACCGACGCGAGCTAGCCAAGGCCGGGATCGGCGCGCTGCTGGCGGCAGGCGCGGACCGGTCGAGGCGTTTGCTGCGCTGGGCGGAGACACCCAACGTCGGTCCCCTCACGCTCGATGACTTCGACGAGCGCGTGGCGTGGTTGTCGGGGCACGCCACCCTGGTGCCTGTCGCGCAACTTCTCGACGTGGCGGACAAGCATGCCTTGGAGGTCTCCGAGCTGCTCGTGGAGGGTCGGCACTCCGGCACGCAGCGCACGCACCTGGAGTTGCTGGCTGGCCAGCTCGCCTACTTCCAGGGCCGGTTCGCGTTCACCCTGGGCAACTTCAGCGTGGCCCACACCCATCTGCGGGTGGCGCGGCACTTCGGCACGCAGCTCGACCATCATCTCCTGCTCGCCTCCGCCGCCGACATCCAGAGCACCATTGCCTTCTATCAGGGCCGCTTCACCAAGGCGCTGGAGATCGCCCAGGAGGCGCAGCGGTACGTAACCGAGCACACCGCCGCGCGGCTGGCTGTCGACGAGGCCAAGGCGTACGGGGGCCTTGGGCCGGCCTATCGGCGGGAGCTGCGGGAGGCCCTTGACCGTGCCGAACGGCAACTGCCGGATGTGCTGGTGTTCGAGCCGGCCGCGACCTCGCCGTTCGGACCGGAGATGTTCCTCTACCACGCGGGAACGGCCTGCGTGCGGGCGGGGGACGAGCGGGCTGAGGAGCTTGCCCGCGAGGCCATCCGCGAATACGAGGCGCTGGCGGCGCGGCGGGACCCGCGCAGCAGCTTCGCCAACCTCGCGGCGGCGCGCCTGGACGTTGCCCTTGCGCTGGTGCAGGGCACGCGCCCGGACCCCAAAGAGGCGGCTCGGCTGGGGATCCAGGCGATGGCGGTGCCGAGGGAGTTGCAGCAAGACCAGGTGAAGCGGCGGGTGAACGAGCTGCTGATGCTGCTGCTGGCCGTGCCGGCGTGGTGGAACCTGCCGGTGGTCAAGGAGCTGAACGAGCTGGCCAAGAGCTACCGCCCGCTGGCGCTGCCGGCGCCCTCGGCACGCCGAGCGTTGAACGCCTCCTGAACGCGGCTGTCCAGCTTGGACGGCCCCGAGATGGCGACACTTCGAAGAGCATGGCCGGGCGCCAATCCCTGCAATCCCTGAAGGAACACGCGCCTCCTCCAGCGTGCCTCACACGGCGCGGTCGGGTCCTTGGGCGGCGATCACGCAGAACTCGTTGCCGGCGGGATCCCGCAACACCTCCCACCACGTGTCGCCCTCCTCCACGCGGCCCTGGCGCGAGGCCCCTAATCGCACGAGGCGCGCGGCCTCGGCCTCCGGGTCCTCGGTGTAGAGGTCAAGGTGCAGGAAGTTCGGCCCCCGATCCCGATCCCGATCCCGCTGGAAGGTGAGGTGCGGATCGCGGCCCGACGGATCCTTCAGTCCCGCGAACGGGTCCCACAGCGCACGGCGCTCGTAGCCCAATGCCTCGGCCCAGAACGACGCCAACCCCTCGGCGTCAGGGCAGTTCACGGTGATGCCTCGCAGTCGCAGCACGACCATCCTCCGTTCTCGGTCGTTCCCGAGCCGTGGACCGAGCGTGTCGCCACAACTCGGGGGACAGCCTAGCTTCGGGTGGGGCCGTTGTTCGATCACCCGTTGAGGTTCGCCGTGCGGCGACCGGTCGTCGTGCGTGGGCCTCGCTTGCAGGGCGGATGCCGTAGTTCGCCGCTGGGGCGGGTGTGTTCGGTGGCGTGGTCGCTCAACTGGCCTGCCCGAACACGTATTCGATTCTAGGGTGGCTGGCGGCCGCATTGCCGGCCCCGGTCGGGGTCGGCCGAGGGAGAGGAGGAGTGCGTCTGCGTCTGCCGGTGGACACGTCGATGCTGGCGTGTTTGCGGTGAGCGGGCCCGAACCGGTGATGGATTTCACCACCAAGCGGCCCCGGACCGACGAGGACGGCCGGGCGCTGTTCGCGGTCCAGGTCGTGGTCCGCTACGCCAGCGAGGCGCCGGAGGTCTAGTCGGTGAAGGTGGCCGGGGAGCCCGCCGGTGGGATCGAGGCCGGGGTGCCGGTGGCGTTGGAGGGGCTGGTGGCGGTGCCGTGGGCGATGGGGGAGCGGTGGGGGATGGCCTACCGCTCCCTCCGCCGGCCGTGGCGGATCGCCTTCTCCGGCGGCCGGGGCTTGCGACGCTGACGTCATGCTCCCCGGCGCGGCAGCCGTGGGTTGTCCACATTCTGGCTGGGGGTGGTCCAACCCGGCCGCGGGGCCGCGTAGGTTCGCGGCATGCCGAGCGTCGCCGCCCTGCCCAGCCTTGACCCCGAAGGGGTGACGTGAGCCGTGCTGGCCAGGCTCGCGACCGCCGCGCTGGTGGGCCTTGCCGCCCACCCGGTCCGCACCGAGGTCGACATCAGCCGCGGCCTGCCCGCGGTCACCATCGTCGGCCTTGGCGACACCGCCGTCCACGAGGCCCGGGACCGCATCCGGGCCGCGTTCGGCAACGCGGGCTTTGACTGGCCGGACCGGCGGGTCACCGTGTCGCTGTCACCCTCCGACCTGCCCAAGCACGGCGCCGGCTTCGACCTGCCCATTGTCAACTACCCGGCCCTTTGCTAGCCTCCGGCAATGACGACCCGCGCCGGCCTCTACGGCCGCCTCTCCGAGGTCCGCACCCGCGAGGGCGCGGACGCCCGGGAGACCTCCACCGACCGCCAACTCACCGACATGCTCGGCTGGTGCGAGCGCAACGACGCCACGGCGCACCGCACCTACCGCGAAGAGGGCCTCAGTGCGTTCACCGGCCGCCACCGCCCCGAGTACGAGCGCCTCCTCGCCGACCTGGACGCCGGGGAACTCGACGCCGTGGTCTGCTGGCGCCTGGACCGCCTCGCCCGCAACCACGCGGACTTCCAGCGGCTCTGGGAGGCGTGCGAGCGCGCCCGGGCCCGCCTGGTCTCCCTGCACGAGGGCTTCGACACGAGCACGCCAGCCGGCGAGCTCGTCGTCCGAATGCTGGTCAGCATGGCCCGCTGGGAGTCCCAGAGCATCAGCATGCGGGTCAAGCGGGCGGTCGAGAGCGCCGTGAAGGAGGGCCGGCCCCACGGCGGGGGCCGGCGGCCGTTCGGCTACGACCGGGACGGGACCATCGTCCCCGCCGAGGCGGAGGCGCTCGCCTGGGCGGCCGGGCAGGTGCTTGCCGGCCGGAGCCTGCGGTCGGTCGTCGCCGACCTCACCGCCCGGGGCGTCACCGGCACCGGCGGCGGCCACCTCACCGGCCGGTCCCTGAAGCACGCGCTCACCGGGCCACGGTCCGCGGGGCTGCGCACCCACCGGGGCGAGCTGGTGCCCGGGAACTGGCCGGCGGTCCTGACCCGGGAGCAGCACGAGCGCCTCAAGGCGGCCCTGCGGCCCGGGACACGCACCGGCCGGCCCGCGTCCCACCTGCTCACCGGGTTCCTGCGCTGCGGGGCCGCCGGCTGCGGGGGGCGCCTGTTCTACAGCTCCGACCGGAGGCAGCCGCCCCGGTACGAGTGCGGACGCGAGGACTCCTCCCACAACTCGGCGCACCTGACCATCAGCGCCGGCCAGGTCGAGCGCCTGGTCACCGAGATGGTCCTGTACCGGGTGGAGGCCGGCGGAGGCCTCGCCGCGGCCCTGGCCGCCGAGCGGGACGCGCCCAGCCGGGCCGCCGCGGAGCAGCTCACCACCGATGAGGCCGCCCTGGTGCAGCTGTCCACCGACCACTACGTGGACCGGCTGATCGGCAGGTCCGAGTTCCTCGCCTCCCGGCAGGCCCTGGAGGACCGGATCCGCGGCACCCGGGACGCCCTCGCCCGCCGGGCCTCGCACGCCGCGCTGGAGGGCGTGCCGGCCGGGCACGACGAGCTCCGGGCCGCGTGGCCGGACCTCACCCTGGAGCAGCAGCGCGCCGTGCTCGCCCTGTTCCTCGACCACGCGGTCATCCGGCCGGCGGCGCGCAAGGGCCGCGTGTTCGACCCGGGCCGCGTTGACCCGCGCTGGAAACGCTGACCTCAGCAGATCTGCGTACTTCCACGGACGCTTGGGCCTGGTCCGTCCACCGTAGCGGCGTCTGCGTTGCATGCCGGTGGACGCTGGTGTCCTGATAGAGGGTATTCCCATGCTTGGGCCGGACAGCGACGAGGTTCGTCCACATATCCCCAGGCCAGTAGCTACCCAAGGCTAACTTACATCGCTGTAAGACTGCGCCCGAAAAGTGCTACCTTCAAGCGGCGCGGGGCGCACCGAGAACCCCTACCTACCAAGCAGTCGCCCAAGGCCGCCCCGCGCCGCAGTCAGCTCCACGGCCAGCCTCGCATGTTACGAGCATGCGCGCCTCGGCCGCGCAGCAACTGTGGACGCTAGGGCATCGCGTCCACAGTTGCAAGCGAAACTGGGGCTGCGAGCGTTACCGCCTTGGGTGGACTGGGTCGGGAGGACCCGTGACCTGTCCGCAGTGCGGCCGGACGCCGCAACCCATCCCCCTGCACTGGAAGCTCGTCGAACGCGGCGTCACCGGCCGGCAGCTCGCCCAAGCCGTCGGCGTCGGCGAGGTCTGGATCTCCGCGGTCCGCCGCGGCCACCGCGTCGCCAGCCCCCAGCTCCGCGCCGAGATCGCCTGCTACCTCGGCACCCCCGAGGCCGAGCTGTTCGACCCCGAGCCCGCGGCGGCGGCGCGGTGACCCCGGCCGTTCCCGACCCGCTGTGGGCATGGGTCCGGTGCCCGTGCTGCGACCGGCACTGGCCGCTCCGCCGGACCGAGCAGGACCGGGGCCGCTGCCTGGTATGCCGCCGCGCCCGCGTGCCCGGCGCGCCACAACCGGTTTTCTTCGCGAAGGCATGGGCCGAGCGGCCCGAGCACTGCCGGCACTTCAACGACACCCCTCCGAGGGCAGCCCGGTGACCCCCGCCGCGCTGGCCACGGCCGCCCGCGAGACCGCCGAGCGTAGCTGCGCCGAGCAGGGCCTCGACGTGGCCGTCACCGACCCCGCGGTCCTGGGCCGCCTCGCCAGGATCCTCGCCGCCCGGCCTGCCGCCAAGGCGGGTGAAGCCGCGTGAGCCCCGGCAAGGGCGGGCGCCGGACCCGAAGGCCCGGCACCGCGCCCACCACGACCACCGCCACGCCGCCAGACGCGCAGAGGCCTGCGTGCAGGATACCCGGCCAGAGTGACCCCTGGGGCGAGTGCGCCGGCGGCTGCGGCCCCGCGCTGCTCGTGCAGGACACGGCCTGGTGCTGGGACTGCACCTACAAGGGATGGCCGACGTGACCGCCCTCCGGGATGCCGCGCTCGACCTCGCGGCACGCGGCTGGCCGGTGTTCCCCCTGGGGGACGGCGGGAAGCTCCCCCGCATCCCCAGGGCACACCCCGACGACCCGGACCTCCAGCGCACCTGCAAGCGGGCATGCGACCGGGACGGGCACGGCTGCTATGACGCGACCACCGACCCGGAGCGTATCCGTGCCTGGTGGACGCGCTGGCCGGGGGCGAACGTCGGGCTTGCCACCGGCCCGGCATCCGGGCTGCTCGTCGTCGACGTGGACGGCAGGGGCGACGGCTACGCATCGCTGGCCCGCCTCGAGGCCGCCCACGACACGCTGGCCACCCTCGAGGCAGCCACCCCCGGCGGCAGCCACCTGTACCTCGGCTACCCGGCCGGCCGACAGATCGGCCTCTCCGCCGGGAAGCTCGGCGCCGGACTGGACACACGCGGCCGGGGCGGATACGTCGTCGCCCCACCCAGCCGGCGGCCGGACGGCGCCTACGCCTGGCTTCTCGACCCCGACCCGGTCGCCCCGGCACCCCGGTGGCTGGTCGACCTGCTCGACCCACCACCACCCCCCCGGCAGGCCCAGGTGCCGTCACCACCCCTGGGCGAGCTGAGGGGCTACTGGGAGAAGGCAGTGGAGGCCGAGCTCCGCCAGCTCGCCGCCACCCCACCCCACCAGTGCCACTTCGAGCTGACCCGGTCGGCGTTCCGCCTCGGCCAGCTCGCCCACCTCGGCATCCCGGAGGATGCGGTGGTCGAGGCACTCGCCGACGCGGCGATGGTCAACGCCGCCCCCTCGGCGAACGGGCGGCCACCATCCCGGCCGGCGGCCGTCAAGACCGCTGGCGAGTGCTTCGCCGCAGGGCGAGCCAACCCCCGCGAGCCAAGGGGGCGGCCGTGACCGGCTACGACGTCGGGGAGGCCATGGCCGGGATCAGGCAGGCCACCGAGGAGCAGCAGCCGAGCCTCGCCGACCAGCTCGAGGCGCAGCTCATCGACGCCGAGGAACTGATCCGCCGGCCACCGCCGGCGTGGGCGGTCGCCGGCGTCATCCCCGCCGCAGGCACCATCGTCCTGTTCGGCAAGCCCGGGTCGGGCAAGAGCTTCACCGCCCTGGACTGGGGCAGCTGCACCGCGATGGGCCTGCCCTGGCAGGGACACCACGTGCAGCAGGGCCCCGTCGTCTACATCGCCGCCGAGGGCGTCGGCGGCCTCGGCGCCCGCGTCGCAGCGTGGAAAGCCGCGTTCGGTGTGGACGAGATCACCGGGATCACGTTCTACCCGGGCGCGGTCAACCTCCTCGACGCCGAACGCCGCGCCGCCCTGGTCGAGGTCATGCGACGCCGAAAGCCAGCCATGCTCATCATCGACACCCTGGCCCGCTCCATGACCGGCGGCGACGAGAACTCCGCCCGCGACGTCGGCCTCGTCATCGCCGCAGCCGACGCCTGCCACGCCGAGGTCCCCCCCCTCACGATCCTCATCGTCCACCACATGGACAAGTCCGGCTCGACCTACCGCGGGTCCAGCGCACTGGAGGGCGCAGCGGAGACGATGGTGGAGTGCACCGACGACGACGGGCTCATGAAGCTGTCGTGCGAGAAGCAGAAAGACGCCGCAGGCTTCCCACCGATCCGGCTCCGCCGGGTGATCGTCGACCTCGCCGACGGGCGCTCCTCATGCGTGCTGCGGGCGCCGTCGACTGAGAATCTGACTGAGAAACTGGCTGACTCAAGGCGCCTGCTGATAGGGGAGTTTCTCACCCATTTCTCGGCGACTGGGGCGTCCCGGGCGCAGCTGAAACTCGTCAGCAAGCTCACCGAGCCGACCTTCTACCGTGCGCTGAATGACCTGCTCAAGGTGGGTGCGCTCGTCAACAGCGGCACCGACAAGCAGCCGTTCTACAAGCGGGGCACCGAGCCATGATTCTCACCCTTCTCAGCCTTTCTCACAGCCCCGTGCAAGTTTCTCATCACTTGCACCCCCTAGAGGGGTGCAAGTGTGAGAAAGCAGGGCTGCTGCAAGACGCCCACACGAGCGGGGACGTGCCCTGATGACGGCCGCCCACGGCCTCTGCGGCTACTGCGCCCGCACGAAGCGCCTCACCACCGACAGCCTGCTCCCAGTCCACTACCTCACCATCCCCGTCTCGGCCCGGGCCGTCCACCAGGTGGGTGCCCGCAGGGTGAAACGGAAGTGCCCAGGGTCCGGCAAGGCACCCAGGAGGAGAGAGCCGTGAGCCGCCCCAGGGCCCCGCCCCGAATTAATTGTCCGCCGGACAAAGAAGTCGGCCGCCCCGGCCGGGCACGGCCAGGGCGGACAGGACAAGCAACCGAGAGGAAGGTACCGCACATGCCCGGACAGACCATCAAGACCATGGCCCACGACCCATTCACCGACCCCGACAGCCTCGTCATCACCTACCGCGGCGCACGCCTGGCCCTGTACTACGTCGACGGCGACAACAACGGCGGCGAGTACATCGCGGTCGAAGGCTTCACCCCCGAGGTCGCCCACGACCTGGCAGAGGAGCTGGCCGGGCTGCCGGTGCTTGCCGAAGACAGGCTCCGGGACCAGATCGACGCCTACCACGCCGGGCAGAGAGCAGCAGCCGCCTCGCTGAAGCTGATCACGCCCTGACCCGCCCGGCCCGGCCGGCCCGCACCGCGCCGGCCGGGCCACCACCACCAGGAGGACACCATGGACTGGCAGCACGAACAGCTCGCGGGTCAGCTGCGCCGCGACGCGCAGGCCGAGGGCCTGTCAGACGAAGACAGAGAGACACTCGAAGAGATGGCGGCGATGATCGAGCAGGAAGGCGACGATGCACCAGTCGAAGGGTTCGATGCTGCCGGCATGCTCCGGGAGATGCTGGGCTCCTGACCTACCACCACCAGGAGGGCACCATGAGGACAGCGCTACCCACCCTGTTCGGCCCACCTGCACCCAGCTACCGCTGCAGGGACTGCGACGCGGACCTGACCGGCACCAGGTTCCCCGAGTATGGCCAGTGCCACACCTGCAACAGGGCCGAGGTCACCCGCCAGTTCCTTGACCAGCTTGACCGGTGGGACGCACAGCTGCGGCCACTCGATGACCACGCCAAGATCGAGGCATGGCGTCAGTGGGTGACGCACAACTGGCTGCGCGGTGAGTAGGAGCTGGGAGAAGGGCAGCACCCGCGCGTGGCGCAGGACCAGACGCCAGGTCCTGGAACGCGACGGCTACCGCTGCCGCCTCCAGCTCGACGGCTGCACCACCCGCGCCACCACCGCCCACCACACCAAGGGCAAGGCGATGGGCGACGACCCCGCCCACCTGCTCGCCGCGTGCGCGAGCTGCAACGGGAAGGTCGGCGACCCGACCAGGCACGACCCCGACCCGAACCCATGGACCGGGTGGTAGAGAATGGGGCGGTCGGTGGCCGTCCGGTGTGCTCGCCGCCAGGCGTGGGAACGTTGGTGTGGCAGACCAACGGCGCCGGGCTGCGGCCACCGACCCCCGAGAACTCGACCGAGCCGCCAGAAGTTACCTCGGCATGGGGAGGGGCGGCCAGGGCTCGGAGGGTGTTTCTCTCTCCCCGCATAACCGCAGGTCAGAGGGGGTGTCGGGCCTGGGCGCCGCCTGCGTTTTCTTCCCCCGCAGGTCAGAGGCTCGCGGCGGCTGGTGACCGTGTAGCATCGGGGCATGACTCGCGTGGGCTGTGTCGCGCCCGCAGCGAGGCTGCTGTGAAAGGAGCGCCCGTGGGCGAGTGCACCTGCCTGGACGGTGACCTGTGGGCCTGCGTCGGCGGCACGGTCTACGGCCCGTGCAGCGCCGAGAACTGCTCCGGCGTGTGCACCGACGACGGGGCGTGCGAGTGTGAGGCCGACACCCACAAGCCCGGCCGGCACGGGGCCGCGTCGAGGCTGCTGTGAGGGCTGCTGGCGTGGCGTGTCCCCTGGTCCGGGGGCGGCCGGAGGCCGTGTAGCATCGGGGCATGACGCACGTGGCCAGTGATACCCGGGTATCAAAAGTCGCGCCCGCGGCCCCGCCCGTGGCTGAGACGGCCGACCCGTGTGCGGTGTGCCCGGCCCGGTCGACCGCTGAGGACTCCAGCTTCGGCTACTGCGAGGGCTGCCCGTCGAGGCTGCGCCTGTGTGCGTCGTGTGAGCGGTACCGGCCGCAGACCGGCTGGGGGTATGGGACCTCCGGGGTGACGTTCAAGCTGGTCAGGTGGGTATGCGCGGGGTGTCGTATCCGCACCGTGGACGCTGTTGGCGAGCATCCCCGGTTCGTTGTGCGGCTGGGCCTGGCGTCGGGCACCAGGATCGCGGCGCAGCTCGCGCGGGAGCTGGAGCGGGCGGCGGACACCGACCACCACGCCCCGGCCGTGGAGGTCCTGCGCCGCATGGGCCGGAAGATGTCCGCCCGCGGGGACGTGGACGTGGATGTGTCCGACTTCGGCCTGACCGACCGGCGGGCGGTGCTGACGGTCCTGGGGCGGCTGCCGGGTGATGTGCCGCACGCGGTCGCGCCGGCGGCGTATGCGCTCGCTCGCGCGTGGGGCATCTTCGTTGACGCCAGCGCCGCACCCCCGCCGGTGCCGGTGCCGACGCCGACGGTCGCGGAGCGGGTGGCCGCGCTCCGTATCGAGCGGCCGGCCTAGACAGCCGCGGCCGGCTCCGGTGTCAGCGCCGGCGCGCGGTCGACCATCCCCATGGGCGGCCACCCGCACGTCGCCGCGGCGTCGTCGGGTTCGACTCCGGCATCGACGAGGGTCTTGAACGCTGCCGCCTTGCTGGTGCGCTCCCGGTCGTCGCTTTCGCGGTCGGCGGGTTCGGGGTTGTCGTGGTCGAGTTCCAGGTTCGTGGTCGTGGCGCCGAACATGGGCAGGAGCTTGGCGTTCACTGCGCCCTTGAGCCGCCCGAGGCGGGGCCGGAGTATCCACTTGCCGAAGTCGGCGGATCCCGCCTCTGCGTTGCTTTTGTTGACGGACTCGGACAGGCCGATGACGTGGCCGTGGATGCCGTACGCCTCGCGGATGACCTCCCTGCTCACCCTGCGCAACTCGGTGAACTGCATGTCGCGCTGGGTGATCTGGCGGTCCTTCCACTGGCCCTTTTCGAGGATGGCGACCCGGTGGGCGGCGGACACGCCCTGGTGCTGCTCGCGCCACCGTGTGGCGAACTCGTCGAACTCGGCGTCGGTCAAGCGCTCCGGGAACTCGATGATCCCGCCTGGCTCGGCCGAGTTCAAAAAAAATGACCTGTTCCATTCCGCTGAGTATTTCGCGGCGTCGAGGTCGGTGAGGATGGCCTGCACGGGGCCGAGGCCCCGGTAGGGGTCCAGCGGGTTCGGCATCTTGATCTGGATGACCTCGTCCAGCTGGAGCGGGACCTGCTCGCCGCCGGGGCCGCGGTAGACGTAGCCCGAGAGGAACTGGGTGGGGTGGGGGACCGGCGTCATCCGGTCGGGGCGGACGCACCACAGCTCGAGCGGGAGGTCGGCCAGCGGTGAGCGGGCGATGACCCACCAGCCCTCGCCGGTCAGGTCCAGGTGCTGCTGGGTCGCCTCCACGAACGACTGCCGGGTCTCCCACGGGTTGGGCCGGTTCCACAGGTCGAGGGCGGCGTGGCGGGTCACTTCGGTGCGGGTCTCCTGCCCTTCGTAGCGGCGGCGGCCGTCTGTCGTCGCGCGGAACAGGCGCCAGCCGACCTGGGAGGTGCTCTCCGAGGTGCGGTGCACGATCGCGAACAGGGTCCCGACGGCGCCGTACGCCCGCATCTGCGTCTCGGTGGTGTTGGGGTGGAACAGCGGCAGCCGCAGGGCCGAGCGTGCGGCCATGGGCACGGGCGCGGCGTTGCGGAGCAGCTTCAGTGTCGACCTCATTCGCCTGCCCTCAGCTCGAGGATGAAGAACGCGGCCCCGGCGACGGCCAGGCCGAGGGGGACAGCGACCATGGCCGCGGCGGCGGTGAAGCAGCCGAGCCCGGCGACGGCGAGGCCGTGCTCGGCCAGCGCGGCGGCCAGGCCGCGGCCCGGGGTCCGGGCGCGGCGCTCCGTGCGGTGCTGGGCTCTCGCCTGCCGGGCCGCTCTCCAGCCGACGCCGATCAGCTCCATCGTGGTCATGAGCACCTCCCTCTCGTCAGTACCTGAGGATACGGAGTCCCTGCCTGGACGGTGCCGGCATCGTCTGGGCGGCGTAGGCGGCGCCGGCGGCGGCGTACGCGGCGTCGCAGTGGCCGGCGCCGCGGCGGGTGAACCGCCACCCGTCGCCGGTGTGGAGCTTGGACGCGCCGGCGACGTGGGCGTCGAGTAGCGCGTCACCGGGGTGGACGACCTGCCGGGCGACGGTGAGGTCGGCCAGGCCCTGGCACGCCTCGCCGACCTTCCCGCCGACGAGTTCCACGCTCCCCGGCCGTGACCGGAGGATGGGCGCGAGCGCCGCGGCGGGGCCGCCGGGGTACCAGGCGAGGACGACGGGGTCGAGGGCGTCGAGGACCCCGGGGAGCTGGAAGCGGGCCTCGTCGGTGCCACGCCACGCGGCGATGACCTGCACCCGGACGCGTCCGTCGCCGGTGACCGCGGCGGCGGCGAGGGTGGCGTGGGCGCCGTCGGGCGCCACGTCCACGCAGGCGGCGACCCTGTCTCGTTTACCCGCAAGGGAGCCTTGCGCGTCGGCGCACGCCTTCCACGCGCCGACGTCGATGGCCGAGTCGAGGTGGTCGACCTTCTGGCAGAGGACCTCGGTGCGGAACACCGCCGGCGGGTCGGTGCCGAGGGCGGAGCGGATGGCCTGCTCGCTGACGACATGCCCCAGGCCGGGGTTCGCCTGCGCCCACGCCCGCGGGTCGTCGAGGTCGCACCCGTCGGGGCCCGACCACTCGAACAGGCCGATGGACGGGTCCCGGCCGGACAGGGCGGCGTCGCGGAGCTGGTTGAGGACGACCGACTCGTCGTCGCCTGCGTTGGACAGGCACCAGTTCTGCCCCTTGGGCCTGGCCATCGTGGTCTTGGAGACCGCGCTCCACGCTTTCCAGTCGTGCTGCTCGCGGAGCTCGTCGATGTTCAGCTCGTCGACGGACCGTCCCCGGCCCGCTTTGCGGTTCAGGGCCTTGATCATGTACCGGCCGCCGGAGCGGAGCCGGAAGTACTCGTCGCCGTTGACGCGGCGTTCCATCTCCCACTCGGCGAGCAGGTCAGGGACGGCGTGGATGGTGTCTCGGCAGAACTGCTGCTGCTCGCGGGCCAGCGACTCGTCCTGCCCGGTGCCGAGGACCAGCTTCGCCCCGTCCATGTAGAGGCGCCAGAGGCTGACGGTCCGCTTGACGGACGACTTTCCGTTCTGCCTGCCCACCAGGACCAGGACCGTCCGGAACCGGTAGGTGCCGTCCGGGTTCAGCTCCATCGCGTGCTTCACAAGCCAGGCCTGCCACGGCAGCAGCGGCTCCCCGGCCAGCTCGGCGAACGCGCAGATCTCGTAGCCGCGGCTGGTCTTGCGGGAAAGCGGCCGCAGCGGCGGCGTCCACAGCCTTGGCCGGCTACGCCCCGCGAGCGTCCCGGAGGGCCTGGAGGCGGTTCGGGCCGGCACTGCCACCCCCTTGTGGGCGCCGCCTGGCCCTGGCCGCCGGTGTCGCCTGCAGGGCCTGGAGGGCGGCGAGGAGCTTCGGCCCGAGCTTCTCGAGCGCGTCGCGGGGGTCCTCGGCGCCGTCGATGGCGGCGGCGTAGGACTGCGCGAGCCTGACGACGGCGGCGTCCGAAGGGGCGAGTTCGAGGCCGGCGACGGACGCGGCGACGGCGGGGGCGAGCAGCTCGTCCGCTGACCGGAGCACCTGACCACCTCACCATCAGTGTTCTCGATCTCACAAGCGTTTCCCATAGGGTATCTTGATGGCAGCCTTGAAGGGACGGTGGCATGCGGCATCTGCGGCTCGCCCGACCGGTCGCGCGGCTCAGGCAGGGCCGCACCGACTGGTACCGGATCGCCAACAAAGCCGGCGACGTCGCCGAGGTCTACCTCTACGACGAGATCGGCTACTGGGGCGTGACCGCGAAGGACTTCGTCGACGAGCTCCGCGAGGTCACCGCGAGCCGGATCGAGCTGCACATCAACAGCCCTGGCGGCGACGCCTTCGACGGGGTCGCGATCTACCAGGCGCTGAAGGACCACGCCGCGGAGGTCACGGCCACCGTCGACTCCCTGGCAGCGTCTGCGGCGTCGTTCATCGCGATGGCCGGCGACCAGGTGGTCATGACCCGCAACGCGACCATGATGATCCACGACGCGTTCGGCCTGGCCGTCGGCGACGCCGCGGACATGCGGGACATGGCCACCCGGCTCGACAAGGTGTCGGACAACATCGCCGACATCTACACCCAGCACGCCGGCGGGACGGTCGCCGACTGGCGCGCGGCGATGCGCGCCGAGACCTGGTACGACGCCGACGAGGCCGTCGCGGCGGGCCTCGCCGACGAGGTCAAGGGCAAGGCCGACCAGGATGCGGAGAACTCCTGGGACCTGAGCGTCTTCACCTACGCCGGCCGCGGGCAGGCACCAGCGCCACCGGTCGCGGCGAGCGCGTCGTTCATCTTCGACCCGGAGCTGTTCCGGTCGTCTCTGCGGGAGGTCTTCAGTGGCACCTAAGCTCGTCATCCCCTCGACCCCCGCGGAGCTGGAGGCGATGCTCGGCGACCCCGGCCGCATGCAGGGCGTCTTCGGTGACAAGGAGCTGTTCGGCCAGTTCATCCGCAACTACGCGGAGAACGTCCTGAACAAGGACCAGTCCATCGCCGACCAGGTCCGCGACGAGACCCAGCGGGTCCTGGCGCAGTGGCTCAAGGACAACCAGGCCGACGGCATCCGCCGGGTGAACCTCGACCCCGCGCAGCCGGTCGCCGGCAGGGGCGCCAGGGCGCAGGGCCTGTTCAACCCCAAGGCGATGGGCGCGGCGATCGACACCGAGTTCGCCAACTCCGCCGAGTACTTCAGCGCGATCTGGCACTACCGGCAGCGTGACCCCGACATGGAGGCCAAGGTCAAGCGGATCCGCGCCGCGTTCAGCTCCACGGTCCCGTCCGAGGGCGGGTTCCTGGTCCCGGAGACCCTCCGCTCGGAGCTGCTCCGCGTGTCGCTGGAGACCTCGATCGTCCGGCCGAGGGCCCGGGTCGTCCCGATGGAGACCCTGCGGGTGCCGTTCCCCGCGATCGACTCCACCTCCAACGTCTCCTCGGTGTTCGGCGGGATCGTCGGCTACTGGACCGAGGAGGCCGCCGCGCTCACCGCGAGCCAGGCCAGTTTCGGCCGGGTCGTCCTGGACGCGAAGAAATTGACCGCTTACACAGAAGTCCCGAATGAGCTGATCGCGGACTCGCTGATCTCGTTCCAGGCGTTCATGGACGAGATCTTCCCGGAGGCCCTCGGCTTCTACGAGGACCTCGCGTTCATCAACGGCACCGGCGTCGGTGAGCCACTCGGGTTCCTCAAGGGGTCGGGTCTGGTCACCGTGACCGAGAACGCCGCCAACGTCGTCAAGTTCGAGGACGTCGTCGCGATGTACTCGCGGATGCTGCCGAGCTCGCTTGGCCGCGCGGTGTGGGTCGCGTCCATCGACGTGTTCCCGCAGCTCGCCGCGATGGTTGTCCCCGGGGGCGCGGCGCCGAACGCGGTGTGGCTGTCCAACGGCCAGGTGGTCGAGGGCCCACCCATGAGCATCCTCGGCCGCCCGGTGATCTTCACCGAGAAGGTCCCCAAGCTCGGCACGACCGGCGCCCTGTCGTTCGTGGACTTCGGGTTCTACCTGCTCGGCGACCGCCAGGTCATGAGCGCGATGTCCAGCCCGCACTTCAAGTTCAGCAACGACGTGACCGCCTACCGGATCGTGGAGCGGGTCGACGGCCGCCCGTGGCTCCAGTCGGCGATCACCCCCAAGAACAGCTCCGCGACCCTGTCCGCGTACGTCACCCTGCTGTCCGCCTGACCCGACCCGCCCAGCGCGGCTCAATGGCCGGCAGTAACGCCCCGGCCGGGAGGGAAGAACCCACATGCCAAGAGCACTCGGAAGGTGCTTCGACATCGGGTCGGTCGTCGTCCCGGTCGCGGACCTGGCGGCCGGCGCGCAGACCGGCCACCGCGTCCACCTGAAGAACGCCGGCGGCGTCGCGTTCGTGGTCTTCATGGGTGCGGTGTCGGCCGGCACCGACACGTTCGTGCCGGATGTTCAGCAGCACACGGCCGCGACCGGCGGCACCTCCGCGGACCTGGACTCCACCGGCGTCGCCGGTTCCAGCGGCGTCACCCGCTGGTTCCACAAGTCGGAGGCCACGCTCGACGGCGACGAGGTGTGGGTGGAGGTCACCCAGGCCGAGGCGTCGGAGGTCTCGCTCACCGGCGCGACCTACGCCGCGCTCCAGATGATCGTGGTCATCGAGGTGCTCGCCAGCCAGCTCGCGGACGGCTACGAGTGGGTGTCGGTCGACATGGCCGACCCCGGCGTCGGCGGCACCCGCGCGGGTGGGATCCTCGCCATCCTGTTCGACCTGGACGTCCAGCGGAAGCCGGCGAACCTGGCGCAGCTGAACGCCTGACCATGGCGAAGATCACGGTGCACGGCGGGCCGAGCAACGCCTCCGAGGCGGGTGCGTCCCCCAACCCCGCCCCGGAGGCAGCCACGGAGGAAGGTGAGCGGCCATCGCCTGGGAGCAGCTCGCAAGCATCGCCAGGGAAGCCGCCGACGAGCGGCGGGCCGAGCTCGCCCAGCCGCCCCCGGCGTGCCCGAACGACGGGACGCCGCTCACCGAAGGGCCGGGAGGGGTCCTCCACTGCACCTTCGACGGGTACCAGTGGCCCCGGGACGGCAGGTAGCGAGACCAACTGAATAGACCTGCTCCCTACCGCTTCGGCGGTACGGCCAAGAAAGCAAGGGCACAGGAATGGGTGTTTGGTACACGACCAGAGAGTCGGTCAAGTCGGCGCTTGACTCGGCGGAGACGGCCCGCAACGACGCGCAGGTTGACCGCGCGGTCGGGGCGGCGTCCCGAGCGATCGAGGGGCTGCTGCACCGGCGGTTCTACCCGCAGGTCGCCACCCGCTACTTCGCCTGGCCGAACTGGCAGCACGCGCGTCCGTGGCGGCTGTGGCTGGACGCCGACGAGGTCGTCAGCGTCACCACCCTCGTCGCTGGCGGCGTGACGGTCCCCGCCTCCGACTACTTCCTCGAGCCGGTCAACTCCGGGCCGCCGTTCACGCACGTGGAGATCGACCTGGACTCCTCGTCGGCGTTCCAGTCGGGGGGCACCCACCAGCGCGCCATCGCGATCACCGGCGTGTTCGGCCACTCCGCGGACGAGGAGCCGGCGGGTGCGCTCGCCGAGGCCCTGGACGCGTCGGAGACCGGTGTGGATGTGACGGACTCGTCGCTGGTCGGGGTGGGCACCATCGTCAAGGTCGAGGCGGAGCGGATGCTCGTGACCGCCCGGTCCATGCTCGACACGCTCCAGAACAGCTCGGCGCTCACCTCATCCAGCGCCGACGTTGCGGTCACCGGTATCGCGGCCGGCACCATCAACGCCGGCGAGGTCATCCTGGTCGACTCCGAGCGGATGCTGGTCACCGCCGTGGCCGGGACCACGCTGACGGTCAAGCGCGCGTGGGACGGCACCGCGCTGGCCGCCCACTCGGCCGGCGCCGACATCTACGCGCCGCGGACCCTGACGGTACAGCGGGGCGCGCTCGGCACCACCGCGGCCACCCACGCGGACACCACGGCTGTCGTCAAGCATGTCGTCCCCGAGCTGGTGCGGGACCTGTGCGTCGCGGAGGCGATCAACCAGCTCCAGCAGGAAACCTCCGGGTACGCCCGCGTGATCGGGGAGGGCGAGAACGCCCGGGAGGGCACCGGCCGGAGCCTGTATGACCTGCGCCGCGACACCATGGCCGCGTACGGCCGCCAGGCCAGGGCGAGGGCCGTCTAGTGACGACCAGGATCAAGGTCGAGATGGACGTCGAGATGCGTGGGGCCTGGTTCCGAAACCGCCATGACCCGGTCGTGCGGGAGTTCAACGAGAAGGCCAAGACGCTGGTGACCAAGCATGGCCAGGACGAGGTCCAGCAGCGCATCCGCAAGCAGGCCACGCGGTCGAAGCGTTCCACGGGCGCGTTCGCCAAGGCGGTCGTCGTCAAGGACTTCGCCAAGGGCCGCACCGTCATCGCCGAGTACCCGCAGGTCCTGTACGGGCCGTGGCTGGAAGGCACCAGCACCCGCAACGAGTCGACCCGGTTCAAGGGCTACCGGGCCTTCAAGCTGACCCGCGGGCGGCTCCGCAAGAACGTCGGCGACCTCGTCCAGGACCTGTTCCGCGAGGCCGTCGCGAAGCTCAACGCGGGTGGGGCGCCGTGACGCTCGGCGCCTCCGGGATCCTCGCCGCGGTCAAGAGCCACGCACTGGCTACCGGGCTCTTCGAAAACGTCCTGGGCCACGAGCCGAAGTCGGCGCCGGGCAACGGCCTGACCGCGGCGGTGTGGGTACAGAACCTCCGGCCCGCGGTCGCGTCGGGCCTGGACTCCACCAGCGCCCGGCTGCAGCTCAGCGTGCGCGTGTACATGAACATGCTCGCCGACCCCCAGGACGAGATCGACACGCGCATCCTCGCCGCGGTTGACGTGCTCATGGCCGCCTACTCCGCGGACTTCACCCTCGGCGGCCTGGTCCGCGACGTCGACCTCCTCGGCGCCGACGGCGACCCCCTCTCCGCGGACGCGGGGTACCTGGAGCAGGACGGCCGGCTGTACCGCGTGATGGTGGTCACCCTTCCCCTGGTCGTCAATGACTTGTGGACTCAAGCATCATGACTATCAGTGGTAGTGTAGGACTCATGGCCTACAAGAAGACGCCTGAGCACCAGGCGAAGATCACGGCTGCACTGCGTGGCAGGCAGCTTTCGTCGGAGACAGTCGCCAAACGGTCGGCCACCTGGAAGGCCAAGGGCGTCAACAGGAAGCACGGTCACGGCAGCGCCAAGGACGGCCGCACGCCGACCTACTTCTCCTGGATGAACATGATCCAGCGGTGCACCAACCCGAAAGCGCCCGGGTATCCCTACTACGGTGGCCATGGCATCGCCGTCTGCAAGCGGTGGAGGGAGTTCGCCGCGTTCCTGGCCGACATGGGCGAGCGGCCCGAAGGCACGACGCTCGACCGCATCGACGGGGGCAAGGACTACGAGCCTGGCAACTGCCGCTGGGCGACGAAGGATGTCCAGATGTCCAACCGGGCGCGGTCGTCGTACTACGACCGTCCGTCGCGGGTTCCCGACTGCCACCCTGACCGCCCGCACAAGGCCCGAGGGAAGTGCGCTTCCTGCTACCTGAAGTGGAGGACCAGCCATGCCTAAAAGCTCGGGCCTAGGTGACGCGCTCTTCCTCGATGGCTTCGACCTCAGCGGGGACGTGGGCGCCGTCGGCAGCATCGCCGGCGGCCCCCGGCCCCTGGACGTGACCGCGATCGACAAGAGCGCCCGGGAGCGGCTCGGCGGCCTCCGGGACGGGAGCCTTGAGTTCACGTCGTTCTTCGACGTCGCCGCCCTCGCCTCCCACGCCGCGCTGAAGACGCTGCCGACCACCGACCGGGTCGTGTCCTACTTCCGTGGGACGCTCCTCGGCGGCCAGGCGGCGAGCCTGGTCGGGAAGCAGCTCAACTACGACCCGTCCCGCAACGAGGACGGCTCCCTGACGTTCAAGGTCAACGCGAGGGCCAACGGGTTCGGCCTGGACTGGGGCCGCAGCCTCACCGCGGGGAAGCGCACCGACTCGGCGCCGACCAACGGCGCCAGCGTCGACCACACCGACGTCACCACCGCGTTCGGCTGGCAGGCCTACCTCCACGTGTTCGCCTTCGCGGGCACGTCGGTCACGGTGACGCTCCAGGACTCCGCCGACGACGCCGCCTGGGCCAACCTCACCGGTGGCGCGTTCACCGCGGCGACGGGGCAGACGAGCCAGCGCCTGGAGGGTGGCCGCACCGCCACGGTCCGCCGGTACCTGCGCGCGGTCACGTCGGGCACGTTCTCGAACGCGGTGTTCGCCGTGGTCTTCGCGCGGAACCTGGTGGCGGTGAGCTTCTAGCCATGGAGCCGTACCGGATCACACCAGCGCTGCCCGCGGAGCAGATGAAGACGTACGCGGCGCTCACGCCCCGGGCGACGCACTGGCGCCCGGCCACCTGCTCCGAGGCCGGCTGCCCGAACCACCTGCTCGGGTGGAAGACGGTCGTGAACGAGAGCACCGAGCTGGGGGCCGCGCAGGCCCGCTACATCCGCACCGAGTCGGGCAGGCGGTTCCAGGAGCACCGGGAACCCATGGCCGCCGTCTTCGTGTTCGAGGCCGGGCAGGAGTGCTTCGCGGCTCACGAGGTGCCGCTGGAGCGGGACCCGGTGTTCCTCGTGCGGGGTGGCGACTGGCGCGGCAACCCCCGCGGCACGCCGGCCAGGGTCCACCAGCGGCCGGCGGACTGGGTCGAGGACTTCGCCACCCACCAGCAGCACATCGCCGACCGCATCGAGAGGGGATAGGACATGCCCAAGGAATCAGGCCTCGGCTGGACGACGCTCTCCGTCGACGACGGCGCCGCCGCGCTCCAGGACATCAAGAACGACGTGCGGTCGTTCGACTTCTCGACCCCGCGGGAGGAGCAGGACGTCACCGGCGTCGACAAGTTCGCGATGGAGCGGATCCTCCTCCTCGCCGACTTCTCGATCACCCTGAACGGCGTCTACAACGACGACGCGAACAAGAGCCACGCCGTGTTCAAGACCGTCCCTTCCACATCGGTGGTCCGCACCGTGAGCCTGGGCGTGTCAGGGCAGACCCTGGCCGTCGAGTGCCTGTTCACCGACTACGCCCTCTCCCGCGCGGAGAAGGGCGAGCTGACGTGGAAGGCGCCTGGTGTGCTCGCCAACGGCGCCGTCCCGACCTGGTCGTGAGCTGACATGGGCTACCAGGCAAGGCCGAAGGTTTACAAGCTCGTCTTCGACGACGACGAGTACGAGGGCCTGGTCGTCAGGGCCCGCTCCGTCAAGCTCGGCCAGATCCTCCGGCTGTCCCGGCTCGTCGGCATGGACCCCGCCAACCTCCGGCCAGAGGACACCGAGAACTTCGAGCAGCTGTTCACCATGTTCGCCGACGCCCTCGTCGACTGGAACCTCGACGACGACGACGGCGAGCCGGTCCCCGCGACGCTGGAAGGCATCCAGGGCCAGGACGCCGACTTCGTCATGCCGATCATCAAGGCGTGGTTCGTCGCCCTCGCCGGGGTCACCGGCCCTTTAGGAGCCGGCTCATCAAATGGCAAGCCGTCGGCGGAGCCGTCGATCCCGATGGAAGCGAGGTAGGCGAACCGCCCGAGCTCGTCTACGCCAGGTTCGTCCTCACCGCGTGTGAGCGGTTCGGGTGCCTCCCGAGCCAGCTCCTCGACGAGGACGCGGAGCTGCTGCAGCTGTTGCGGATCGAGGAGCTGACCAGACCACGGGAGGAGGTGAGCGAGTAGATGGCCGGGACCGGAAACGAAGTCGAGATCGTCGTCAAGACGAAGGACCAGACCGCGTCCGGTTCCCGGTCTGCGCAGAAGTCCTTCAAGGAACTGGAGAAGTCAGGCAAGGACCTCGCCGGCGGGCTCGGGAAGGTCGGCGAGAAAGCCGACGCGTCCGAGCAGCGCATCATGGGCATGAAAGACACCGTCGACGGTGTCGCGACGATCATGCAGGGGCCGGGGAAGCAGGGCATCGCCGCGTACCTCCAAGGGTGGGCGGACCTCGCCTCCGGGCTCGGCAACTTCGTCTTCCCGGCGTTGTCTTCCCTGGCGGGGAACCTCCTCAACACCGCGAAGAAGTCCATCATCAGCGCCGCCCAGCACGTCCTCTCGGCCGGCCGTGTCGTCGCCGCGTGGGTGCTGATGGGCGTGCAGTCCCTCATCCAGGCCGGCCGGATGGCGCTGGCGTGGCTGATCGCCATGGGGCCGATCGCGATCGTCATCGCCGCGGTCATCGGTCTCGCGATCTTGATCATCAAGAACTGGGACCGGATCCGGGAGTTCACCGTCAAGGCGTGGAAGGCGATCCTCGACAGGCTCCAGGCCACGTGGAGGGCCATCAAGGATGGCGTGGTGGCCGCCTTCAACGCCGTCCTGGACTTCCTCCGGACCTTGCCCGCCAAGATCGTCGCGGTGTTCCTGCTGGCGGGCACGTGGCTCCTGGGCGCCGGCCGGCGCATCATCGGTGGCCTCTGGGACGGCCTGAAAGCCGTCTGGCAGGGCGCCAAGGGCGTCTCCGGATGGTTCGCCGGCATGGCCGGGAGCATCCTCGGCGTTTACCTGAAGGCCGGGACGTGGCTGTTCGAGAAGGGCAAGGACATCCTCCGGGGCCTCTGGGGCGGCCTGAAGCACATCTGGACGTCGGTGAAGGACTGGTTCAAAGGCATCCCCGGGGCGCTGCTGTCCGCCATCGGGATCAAGAGCCCGCCCGACTGGGCCGTCGACGCCGGGCGCCACATCATGACGGGGCTGCTCCGCGGGCTCGGCGGGAACGTCTCGGGTGTCACGCAGTACATGGCCAACCTCTCCAAGCGCTTCGGCGGGTTCTTCGTCGGCCAGGAGGGCCTCCTCGGCGGCGGCGGCCCGGGTGCGGGCACGAGCAGCATCCTCGCCCTCGGCCAGCGGATCGCCGCGAGCCACGGGTGGGCGGGGGCGCAGTGGTCGGCGCTGTTCCGGCTGTGGATGAACGAGTCCGGCTGGAACCCCAACGCGCAGAACCCGACCTCGACGGCCTACGGCATCCCCCAGTTCCTCAACTCCACGTGGGCGGGCACGGGGATCGCCAAGACATCCGACCCCGGCCGGCAGATCGAGGCCGGGTCCCGCTACATCGCGAGCCGGTACGGCAGCCCGGTGAACGCGCTCAGGTTCTGGATGGCGCACCACTGGTACGGCGAAGGCGGGATCTTCACCTCCCCGACGGTCATCGGCGTGGGAGAGAAGGGACCCGAGGCGGTCGTCCCCCTCGGGCGCCTCGGCGTGGGCGGCATGACCGTGAACGTGGTCGTGAACGTCCCCCCGACCGCGAACATGGCCGACGTCGGCGGCAGCATCGTCGCGGCGATCCGCGCCTACGAGCGGCGCAACTCCAACACCTGGCGCACGGGGCCACGCGGGTGACCGCTGCCACCGTCCGCCTCGAGGTCGCGTTCTCCGCCGACGCGAGCTTGGGCACGCTGCTCCACCTCGACGACGCGGTGCGGGGCAGGCTCGACACCGGGACCCTGGCCGGCGCGGACGTGTTCGCCACCATCCCCCCCGGCGACGTGCGGAGCTGGACCACCAGGCGGGGCGCGACCCGCGTCGAGAGCCCGGTGGTCCGCTACGAGGCCGGCACCCTCACCGCCGTCCTCAAAGACGCGCAGCGGAACTACGACCCCGACAACCTCGCCGGCCCCTACGTCGCCGCGGGGATCTCCCAGGTCACCCCCGGCCGCGCCGTCCGCGTCATCGCCGAGTACGGCGGGACCGCCTACGACCTGTGGCGCGGCAGCGCCGACAACTGGGCGCACACCTACTACCCGCCCAGCTACGCCGAGGTGACCCTCACCGGCACCGACGGGTTCAAACGCCTCGCCCAGGCCGACCGGACAGCCGGCTCAGCCGTGGGTGGCGGGGAGGACACCGGCGCGCGGGTCGGCCGGGTCCTCGACTCGGCGGGGTGGCCCGCCTCGGACCGGGACCTCGCCACCGGCGACACCCTCCTCGCCGCGACCACCCTCGAAGGCGACGCCCTGGCCGAGCTGTACACGGCGGTGGACTCCGAGATCGGCGAGCTCTACATGGACCCGGCGGGGCGGGTGTTCTTCCGCAACCGCCTCGCGTTGCAGACCGACGCGCGCTCGGCCACCGTCCAGGCGGCCTTCGCGGCCCCGGCCGGCAGCGACCTGCCGTTCCAGGTGGCGCCGCCCACCTACGACGACGAGCAGCTGGTCAACATCGCCGTCATCGCCCGCACCGGTGGGGCCGAGCAGACCAGCCAGGACACCGCCTCCAAGAACCTGTACGGCCCCGCGACGTTCCGCCGCACCGACCTGGCGCTGCAGACCGACGGCGACGCGCTCAACTACGCCGGGTACATCGTCGCGCTCGGCAAGGGCCCGGAACGCCGCTTCGCCGAGATCGTGCTCTGGCCCGAGAAGGACCCCGCCAACCTGTACCCGCACGCGCTGGGCCGCCGGATCGGCGACCGGGTCTCCATCAGCCTCCAGCCCCCCGGCGGCGGCGCCCCGATCGTGCGGGAGTGCTTCATCCGCGGCGTCACCCACAGCTCCCGGGCCGGCTGGTGGGAGACCCGCTGGCCCCTCCAGTCAGCGACCCGCTACAGCTTCCTCGTCCTGGACCACGCCACCCTCGGCAAGCTTGACGCCAACGCGCTGAGCTACTGAACGGAGCCGCACATGGCCTCAACCCCGAAGGACTTCGCCGCCGGGGCGGTCCTGACCGCCGCGCAGATGGACTCCATGCCCCAGGGCATCATCGCGCACGCGACCCCGATCACCACCAGCGTCGGCCCCACCTCCGGCACCACCGAGCTGGACGTCATCACCGCACCCGCGGTGACGCTGCTGGCCGGCAACCGGCGCCTGCGGATCACCTTCACCTGCCGGGGCTACACGTGCAGCGCGACAAACGAGACGTTCATCGTGCGGATCAAGGAGGGCGCGACCGTCCTGGCGGAAAGCATTGTCGTCAGCTTCGGCACCGGGACGGGCGGCACCGGTGGCGCCAGCACCTTCGAGGCGATCGTGAACTCCCCCTCGGCGGCCAGCCACACCTACAAGGCCACGATCCAGCGTTCCGGCGGGGCCGGCACCGCGACCGTCTCGGCGACCGCGACGGCGCCGATCACCCTGGAAGTCGCCGACGCCGGGGAGGTCTGAGTGAGCGAGCAGGGGCCACCCACCCTACCCACCCTGCCGGGGCTCCCCGCGCCGACGAGCGAGTTCGTCCTCTGGCGCCTGACCCAGGTCGAGAGCCGGGTGGCGAGGATCGACGAGCAGGGCTCGCGGGGGATGTCGGCGCTCACGCTCCAGGTCCACCAGCTCGCCAGGGACCTGGAGGACCACGAGGTCCTCCACAAGGACCAGGCCGCCGCGGCGGTGACGACCAGGCGGTGGATGATCGGGACGACGGTCACTGCGATGCTCGCGTTCATCGGGCCGCTGTACGTGATCCTGCTCAACAAGCTGTAGGGCGTCCCTCACGCGGGGGTCCGCGGGGTCCTAGGGGCGGGCGGCGCACAGATGCCACACGGTACCGTGTGGCGTGTCGCGCCAGGGCCGCGGGGTCCTAGGGGTGGGCGGCGCACACCACGCAGCAAAGGCGGAACGTTCCGCCTCTGTAGGCCGCGCCCGCGTGGGTGGCACCCTTCCCGGCCAGCTACGGCACGCTGAGGAACGCCCACGCCCTGGCCGGCCACCACGGCGGCGGCGCGTGCCCGTAGGAGGCGAGCAGGTACCCCGCCACCCGCGCGCTGGGCAGGAACCCCCGGGTGGCCTGCGCGGGGCGGACCGGGCACGCGCACCAGGCGGCGCTGGGCGTCCCAGCCCACGGGACCGTGGTGTCGAGCGCGCCGTGGAGGATGAGCAGCCGCCCCGACCACGTCGATGGTGAGCCCAGCATCTCCGGCGCCGAGCCCCACACCGCCACACGGCCGGTGAGCCACGGGCGGCGGTGCACGAGCGCCTCGGCCATCATGCCGCCGTTCGAGAACCCCGCCACGGCCACGTAGCGGGTCCCGTAGCGCGCCTTGGCGTCGGCCAGTACCCGGGCAAGCCACAGCCCGTCGTCGCGTCCCGTCGTGGACGCTGGAGGGCAGCACAGGCCAGCGTTCCACGACCCGTCGGGCGACACGGGGTAGACCGCGGTGAACCCCTTCGTGTCGGCGAGGGTGGACCAGCCCTGCGCGGCGGGCTCGCGCCAGTCGTGGCCGCGGGAGTGCAGGACCACGACCAGCCACGCGCCCGGCCGCGGGGGGCGGTGGGCGACGTAGAAGCCCTGCCCGACCTCCACGCGCTGGTCCACGGCCGCGGCGGGTGCGGGTGTGGCCGTGGCCGCCGCGAGGGCGGCGGCCACGGCCAGGGCGAGCGTCCTGGGCTTGGTCACGGGCGGTGCCTCCGGCTGATCAGCTTGTTCAGCAGGTACGTTGCGCACCCGATCGCGACCAGCACGAGGAAGGCGATGTCACCGGACTTCATGGGTTCCTCCGTTCGGCGCAAGGGGCCGCCGCTGCTGGGCTGCGTGCCAGCGCCGCGCGTCGCTCAGCAGGAAGCGGAACTCCCGGCCCCGCATCCCGTCGTAGAGGAGCCGGAACAGCTCCTCGTCGCTCAGGGACCGGACGTAGCCTCCGAACCAGGACGGGGGCTTGGAGGCGGCGTCCATGGTCATCCTCCTTCGGGACGGGGACGGGGCCAGCGCTGCTCGACCGCCTGGCGGCTGCAGCCGAGCACCCCCGCGACCGTCGCGTCGCTGTGGCCCTGGGCGCGGAGGCCGGCCACGGCGGTGGCCTCAGCCGCCCGGACCGTCTCGGAAAGCGACCGGAGCAGGAGCAGCTCGTCAGGGTCGCCGTCGGCGACGCGCCGGCCGAGGGCTGTCACGAGCCGCTGGACGGCGTCGGCGACGTCGGGGGTCTCCCGGTAGGGGGCCGCCCGGACGCGCCGGTTTGGGTGCAAGGTGGGCTTGCGGGTGGCGTCCGTGCGGCTCACCTCCCTGGGCGGTGGACGAGGTGGCGGGCCCAGCGGCCCAGCTCGGCCACCGCGTCGTGGACGGTGTGGGGGACGACGACCCCCAGGGCGAGGGCGTCGGCGATGCACAGGCTCACCAGCTCACCGGCCCGCTCGATGTCGGCCTTGAGCGCCGCCCGCCTCATGGCGGTAGGGTCTTCTGGCATGGGGACCTCCATCCCTGTGCCTGGCCCCGGGGCGTCCAACGCGCCGCCGGGGCCGCCGCTACTGACAGGGGTAATAGTCGCCGTGGGACTGCCCATCGCCCTGGGGCTGCTCGCCGCCGGTGGCGCGGTGCCGGCCGCGGCCGTCGAGGGGCTCTGGGCCATCGGCGAGCTGGGGCTCGGGGGCGACCTGCGCGGTGTGCGTGGCGCTCTGGCCACCGCCCTGGCCGCCCGGGACGCCGGCGCCCGCCTGCTCCTGGTCCCCTGCGACAACCTGGGCGAGGCGGCCCTGGTACCCGACGTCCGGGTCGCGGGCGCCTCGTCGCTCCGCCAGGTCGGCGGGTGGCTGCTGGGCCGGGCGTCGCTCGACCCGCCCGGCCCGGTCCGGCCAGCCCCGGTCGAGCAGGCCGAGGACCTGGCCGACGTCCGCGGCCAGGTCCTGGCCAGGCGGGCGCTCGAGATCGCCGCCGCCGGCGGGCACAACCTGCTCCTGATCGGCCCGCCCGGGGCGGGCAAGACCATGCTCGCCCGGCGGCTCGCCGGCCTGCTGCCCGGCCTGGGACGCGACGAGGCCCTGGAGGTGACCCAGGTGCGCTCGGCCGCCGGGCTGCTGCGGCCCGACGCCCCGCTGGCCACCGCCCGGCCGTTCCGCGCGCCCCACCACACCATCTCGGTCGCCGGTCTGGTCGGCGGATCGCGGTTGCCCCAGCCGGGCGAGGTGAGCCTGGCCCACCGGGGGGTGCTCTTCCTGGACGAGCTGGCCGAGTTCCCGCGGGTGGCCTGCGAGGCGCTGCGCCAGCCGCTCGAGGACGGCGAGGTGACGGTCGTCCGGGCCGGTGCCAGCGTCCGCTTCCCGGCCAGCTTCGCGCTGGTCGGGGCGGCCAACCCGTGCCCGTGCGGCTACCTCGGCGACGCCGCTGTGGCCTGCCGGTGCGGCCCGGAGGACCTGCGCCGGTACGCCCGCCGGCTCTCGGGTCCGCTGCTGGACCGCATCGACCTCTACGTCCACGTCGAACGGGTCGGCGCCCAGGAGCTCCAGGGCGCCCCTGGCGCCGAGCCCTCGGCCGTGGTCCGGGCCCGGGTGAGCGCCGCGCGAGCCGTCCAGCAGGCCCGCTCGGGGGTGGAGAACGCCCGCCTGCCAGTGGCCGACCTGGCCGCGGCCTGCCTGCCGACGGCGGCGGCGCGGCGCACCCTGGCCGCCGCCGTCGACCGGCTCGGGCTCACCGCGCGCGGCTTCCACCGTGCCCTGCGGGTGGCCCGGACCGTGGCCGACCTGTGCGGCGACGAGCGGGTCGGTGACGACCACATGCGCGAGGCCCTGGGTCTGCGCCACGCCGGCGGCCCGGGAGCGCCGGGGTGAGGCAGCGTCGACGGCCGCGCGGAGCGGGCCGACCCGCATGGTGGTCGCCGCAGCGGTCGTTCCGTGAGGTGCTGCTCGCCCTGGCGGCCACGCCGGGGCTGCTGCCGGCGGTCACCGCCGCCCGGCTCGCCCAGGGGCTGGCCCCTGCGGACCTGCTCCGGCCCGACAGCCCGGAGCCGGGCCAGGTGAGGGCCAGGCTGGACGCGCTCGGCCAGCGCTTCGTGGTCCCCGGCGACCCGGGCTGGCCGCTTGCGGCGACGCCTCCCGAGCCGCCCTGCGCCTGGCTGTTCGTTGCCGGCCCGGTCCCACCCGGCCCGTCGGGGTCGGTGGCAGTGGTCGGCGGCCGGCGGGCGTCGCCGCTGCGGCTGGCCGCCGCCCGCTCGCTCGGCGCCGGGCTGGCCCGCGCGGGCCGCTGGGTGGTGAGCGGGGGAGCGGCCGGGGTGGACGGGGCCGCCCACGCGGGCGCGCTGGACGCCCGAGGCCCGACGGTGGCCGTGCTGGGCTGCGGCCTGGACGTCGCCTACCCGCGGGGCAACGCCGGCCTGTTTCGTCGCATCCTGGACGCGGGCGGCGCCCTGGCCGGCGAGCACCCGCCCGGGGACCGGCCCCGCGCCGCCCACTTCCCGGCCCGGAACCGCCTGATCGCCGCGCTCGCCGAGGCGGTCGTGGTGGTCGAGGCGGCCGGCCGGTCTGGGAGCCTGATCACGGCGCGGGCGGCCGGCGGCCGGGGCGGTGGGCGCCTGCTCGCGGTGCCCGGCGCGCCCTGGGACCCGGGCGCGGCCGGCTGCAACGACCTCATCCGGGATGGGGCGACCCTGGTCCGCGGGCTCGACGACGTGCTGGAGGAGCTCGAGCTCCCGGCCGCCGGGCTGGAGGGCGGCGGGCTGCCGCGGCGGCGCTGGCCGCCGTGCGCCGGCCGGGCGGCCCGGGTGGTGCTCGACGTGCTGGTCGACGGCCAGGTGATGGGGACGGCGCGGCTGGCCTCGCTGACCGGCCTGTCGCCCGCGTCGCTGGCGGGCGCCGTGGTCGAGCTGGAGCTGGCCGGCTTCGTGCGCCGCCTGGCCGGCGGGCTGCAGGCGGTGGCGCTGCCGCTCGACGGGCCGCCGGGTCATGGACCCGACTCCGGTGCTTGATCCACCCACCCGTACGCACCCTGCTGGCTCCCCGTCTGACCCTCGTCAGCGTGGCGCGGGGTCCGCTCGTCGTCGGTGACCTCTGCTTGATCCACCCCGACCCCAGCCCCGGGGGCGGCAGACCGGAGAAGGAGACGCCCGCGCAGGAGAAGGGCCCCGCGTACGGCGGGGCCCTTGCAGCACGCGGGGGCTGCTACGACGTGGAGCTCATCACACCGATCACATGGCCCTCGGGGTCGGCGAACTGGCCGATCTCAGCCTGCTCCGTCACCTTGTCCGGGCCCATCAGCCGCGACCCGCCAAGGCGCTCGGCCTTCGCGAGCGCGGCCTCCACGTCGGGCACCTCGACGTAGACGGTGACGTGACCGGCGTACCCCTCCGGCCCCGCTCCGACACCGCCGCCGATTCCGACGTCGTCGGCGTTGGTGTTCCCCTCACGCTGCACGATCCCGTAGTTCATCGGGTTGTTGGCATCGATCTCCCAGCCGAACAGGTCGGAGTAGTAGCGCTGCAGCTTCTCCGCGTCCTTCCCGATGATCTCGAAGTGAACGACCGGTTGTCCCATGCTCGCTCCTGTTCCGCGCCGGCCCGCCGGCGCCGAGAATGTCCCGAGTTCCGTGGAACTTCGGTGACGGCCCCATGATGTTCAGGCCGCTTCCACCTCCTGATCCTCGCACGTGGATGTGACAGTGCCAGCAACCTCGGCCTCGAGCGCGACGCGCAGGGCCGACAGGGGCAGGTGGCCGTTGACACGGCGGAACCGCTTGCCCGCGTCGACCATCCCGGCGGCGCACCAGCGCAGCGCCTGTCCGGGTTGTCCTACCACGACTCCACCCGGCATGGCGAGCGGTAGGAGGCAGGGATGGTGCTCCCGGCGGGGCCTTCAAGGGACACAGGACAGCACCCCCGGGCACGCGAGGGGCGTACGAATCACCACGAGAACGCTCGAAGACGTCGTAAACCATAAACGGCTACGCGCCATTCTCCAGTTCTGCCGCCACCACCGCTGCTCGCCACCGGCCCGACCCGGAGCCGACCCGCTGCGAGACGCTCACCACAGGAATGGACGAGAAGGTGACGGTGCCTGTGGGGTTGGGGCCGAGGAGGTGGCCGCCGACGCGCCGCTCCCGCAGCCGCCTGCCGGCCCGGCGATCCGGCACCCACCCACCCGGTCGGCTTGGCGGCGGCGTCGGCTCGGCCCGTACAACTGTTCGGCGTCTCGCTTCGAACACGGCCACGTCCGCGACGTTGGCGGCGGTCACCACCGCAGTCAGCGGAAGCCCGCTCCCCTGTATCAAGGGGGCGGTCACTCGCTCTGAGACACCAAGAGTTCCGATACGCGCGCAGGCGGCCACGCTGGTGACCGGAGAGCGATCGTTCATGGCCACACGTGGGACGAACTGGTCGCTCCCATGGTCGTGGAGCCCGGAGGGGACGCAGGTCATGCCAGACGACAGCGCGGCTGCGGCTGTGACGCCGGACAAGGTCCCGGTCTTCGAGTTCGTGGTAGTGCGGGCGCCGAGAACGTGGCGCCGCCCAAGATCACCAGCAGCGGTTTGCCGAGTGGGCCCATGCAGGGGTGTTCGAGCGGCTGCAGGAGGTGCTGCTGGACGAGCTCGGCGAGGCTGCCCGGCTGGACTGGTCGCGCACCGCCTGTCCATTCGCCGTTGGCCTTTTCGTGTCAGACCTCGGCTGGACCGACCTGGACCGACGACGACGGTCACCGGGGACCCGGCAAGCGTGCCGGCCCTTATGGGCGGTGTCTCGTTCTGAGTCTGCTACTTATTGGCACCATCGATGGCTTGCCTGTCGGGAAGCCGAGAGAAATGTATGGAACGCATGTGGCCACGGACCCTGGTCATCGACCAGACAGATAGAGAGGAGCTTGGACATGCCCGATCGGCTACCTTCAGGCGAACAGCTCAATGTCAACGACAAGCTCACGTCAGCCAACGGGCTGTTCGAGCTCGTCGTGCAGACCGACGGCAACCTTGTTCTGTACCAGCAGACCACCCCAATCATGGCGCCGGACATCCCGCCGCTCCGACCCACCGGACGTGACCGGCTCCGGCCGATCGGGACCCGCGGTCGCAGGTTCCCTCTCGGGGTACCCACCGCCTACTGGGCCACCGACACCTGGGCGCTCCCAGAGGAGCAGCATCCTACCCGAGCTGTCATGCAGGCCGACGGGCACTTCGTGCTGTACGACAAGGACGGCGTCCCTCGGTGGGGATCCGGAACGTGGGGACCGACCTTCATCAGTCCCTTCCTCGTCCTGGAGAACGACGGAAACCTCGTCATCCGTCATGACGGCAACCGGCCCATCTGGGCGACTGGAATCCCCGGCGGTGCGGGAAGCATCCCCGCGGCAGGCTTCGTCGACGCCGCTCGCACCCTGTCAACCTCCCTGGACCAGCTCGGCCGGCTGCCACCGGTAGTGACCGGATCCAGCGATCTGGCCCCACCCCAGGCATCCACCGTTGACGCAAGTGGGGTCGCCTACGTCGTCACCGAGCAACGCCGCCGGCTGGTCAACGAGATCGTTGAGCAGGCGTTTCTTCAAGACATCGCGGCGATGGGTGTCTGGCCAGGCCAGGTCATTCAGGGCAAGCCGCTCCTGTCCGGCGATGTCGCACCCATCGGCCCGCTCCCGCGTGCACCGGGCACGGTCAGCGTCGTTACCGACCTCATCTCCAACAGCGCCGGCGCAGGGCAGAGCCAGATCGTACAAACTCCGTCGTCAGCAACCGTCGATGCGACGCGCCGTTCGATCATTCAGCAGGTCAATCCGACGGACTCCCCGGGCATCCTCAAGGTCGGTGTGGACAAAGCCTCGACGCTGCGCGAGGTTGGCGTCAAGCTCGGGCTCACCGTCAAGGGATCGAGCTTCGGCGTCGACGCCAACGCGGCCCTTACCCAGAGCTACAAGCAGAGCGTCGCCGTCGCCGTCATCCGGCAGATCTTCTACTCAGTGACCTTCACACCCGGCGGCCCGCAGGCCGAAGGCTTCTGGGACGGCAGCGTCGACTTCGATGACGTCGCACCGTTCGTCGGCGCGGGCAATCCCCCGCTCTATATCGACAGCGTGCAGTACGGCCGCCTCATCTGTCTGACCGCGCAGGGTTCCTTCTCCAGCTCCGAGCTCACGGCTGCGCTCAAGGCGAACGTCCAGGGAGCCACCTCGGTGACCGGCAGTGTCGACATCCGCACAAAGGAGGTCATGGAAAACTCAGAGGTCAAGGCGTACACGATTGGAGTTCCCGGTGGGCGCAACTTCCAGACCCTCGCGGACCCCATCACGGAGCTCCAGCAGGTGTACAGGAGCGGCCTGATGTTCAACACGCAGAACCTCGGCGCTCCCATTTCGTTCACGGCCCGCCATGTCGCCGACGGGACGCTGGCACGGGTCGCCCTTTCCGCTGAGTACGTTCAAGCCTTGTCCGCGCAGGGTGCCGACGTAATCGGCGCACACTTCTACCCCTACGACGGTCCGGGTGGGGGTTTGGTCAACACCGGTATCAACGTCAACCCAGGCGACAAGGTCGCGGTCAGCACCAGCGGCGAGATCTGGTCTGGCATCTTCGCGGCAGGACTGCACGGCCCGCAGGGCTGGCCAGGTCACAGGGCGGACAATGCCGCCCCCAAGCCCGACGGGACCGCCTTTGCCCTGGTCATCTCGTTCGGCGGCGCCTCCGGCAGTTGGATCGAGGCAGGGCCTTTCTGGGAAGGATCACCCCCGAACGGGAAGCCCGGTCGCCTGCTGCTCAACATCAACGACAACAACCCGTTCAACGGGAATGACTGGCGCAAGTTCGACAGTATCGTCGAGGTACGGCGCGGAGACGCCGGATCCGCTGGAGTGTTCATCTAGGAGCGCGCGGATTCAGGGTGGAGGGGGCGGGTTGCGGCAAGGCAGGCACAAGCCTCGGGATCATGAAGGTGCTACCACTTCCTGATCACCGGAGGGCTTGTGCCTGCGCTGCATCGTGGCCCATCACCCCGCTCTGGGACCAGGTCTGCGCGCTGCTGCCCCAGCGCAGCACCGACCAGGTCAGTGGCTGGGAGATCGACACCGCCGTGCTCCGTGACGGCGTTCGGACACCGGAGCAGTTCAGACGCTGGCTGGCCACCAAACGGTTTCCCAGGAGGCGCTGACAGGCGCTCCCTCTCGCGTGAGAGCTCACTTCACGACGCGGTACCTGAGGTGGGTGACGCCGGCGGGTGACTCGATCACCCTGGTGCACTCGAGCTCAGCCTGCCCGGCTCCGAGATGGTTCTCGAACAGCCGGACCCCGTCACCGAGAAGCACGGGGACGACGTGGATCTGAAGCTCGTCGAGGAGGCCCGCCCTCAGGTACTGCTGCACGACGTTCGCGCCTCCTCCCACCGCGACGTCCTTGTCACCTGCGGCCGCATGAGCCTGCTCGAGCGCGGCTTCGATCCCGTCGGTGACGAAGGTGAACGTGGTTCCCCCCTGCTTGGTCACCGGCTCCCGCGCGTGGTGGGTAAGGATGAACACCGGGTGGTGGAAGGGAGGCTCGTCCCCCCACCAGGCCTCCGCGTTCGGGTCATCCTCCCACAGGCCCTCTCCGCCGCTGAACATCCGCCTGCCCATCACGGTGGCCCCGGTGTTGCGGAGCGCTTCCGCGACCACCTCGTCGTCGACATTGGTCTCGCCGCCGGGTTCGCCGTGCATCTGGCGGGAGGTCGCCGTCGCGAACGCCCACTCGTGAAGCCGTTGGCCGCCCCCGCCCAGCGGTTGCTCGAGCGTCTGGTTCGGTCCCGCGATGAAGCCGTCGAGGGACATCGAGATGTCGAGGGTGAGCGTTCCCATCGTGCCTCCTGCGTCCTGGTGATCGGCTCGAGGCCAATCCTCGTTCGCGTTCTGCGAGGTAGGTCCGCCCCGAGTGGCGCAACGCATCGCCGAAGGCTGACAAGCGGCAGCCTAGTCCAAGACGTGGTAGCTCTGGGTGCGTTTCCGCTGCTCGTCGAGGCAGTTGTCGAGCGTGACCAGGTTGAGGTCCAGCACGTGGACACCGTGGTGGGGAGCGGTGCAGGGCCTCGGCGTGGCCGCCCACGGTTTGCTCGACCATCTGGCCCACGCCAACGAGCGGTAGCTGAGGCTCCCGTACGCACCCTGCCGGCTCCCCGTCTGACCCTCGTCAGCGTGACGCGGGGTCCGGGGTGGAACGCGGGCTTATGCTTGTTCCCGGCCGGGAGGCCGACGCCTCGTGTGGCCGAGCTGAGGAGGTCTCCGTGAGCGGGACGCGTGACGAGCTCGCCCCCGAGGTCGGCCACGCGGTCGACCTGTTCGTGGCGCATCTTCGCGACGAGCGCGGGCTGTCGCCGAACACGGTGGCCGCCTACGAGCGGGACGTCGTCCAGTTCTTCCGGTTCGCGGCGCGGGCCGGGGTGACCGAGCCGTCCGGGGTCGAGCCGCTGCTGCTCCGCCGGTTCCTCGCCCTGCTGCGGACCCGAGGGCTGGCCCCGTCGTCGATGGCGCGGAAGGGGGCGGCGCTGCGGGCGTGCTTCAAGTACCTGGCCCGCAGGGGCCTGGTGGCGGCCAGCCCGGCCTCGGACCTGGGGACGCCGCGCGGTCCCAGGCGGCTCCCGGTCGTGCTCAAGCAGGGCCAGGTCGAGGAGCTGCTGGCCAGGCCGGAGCCGGTCGACCCGGTGGGGCTGCGCGACCGTGCCATCCTCGAGCTCCTCTACGCGACCGGGATGCGGGTCGGGGAGCTGTGCGGGCTTCGCCTGGACGACCTCGACCTTGGCGGTGACGCGGTGCGGGTCCTGGGCAAGGGCGCCAAGCAGCGGATCGTGCCGTTCGGCGTGCCGGCGCGGGCCGCGCTGGTCGAGTACCTGAGCAGGGCACGGTCGGCGCTGCTGCCCGCGGCGGGAGAGGCCGACCGGAGGGCGCTGTTCTTCAACCGGCGGGGCCGGCCGATGACCCCGAGGGACGTTCGCGGGATGCTCGAGCGGTACCGGGTGGGCGTGGCGCCGCCCGGGACCAGCCCGCACACGCTGCGGCACAGCTTCGCCACCCACCTGCTGGAGGGCGGGGCGGACCTGCGGGCGGTGCAGGAGCTGCTCGGACACGTTGCCCTCACCACGACCCAGACCTACACTCACGTGTCGAAAGAACGACTCCGCCAGGTCTACGAGCAGGCCCATCCGCGCGCCTGAGGGCACGCGCGCCGTGCCGGGCCGTGGTGGCGGATCGGGGGGGCAGAAACGACGGGCGTTCGCTTGCGGCCGTCCGTCGTCATAGCTAGGGGGGGCTTCTTGGACGAGCCGTCGTCCGTTGAACGGCTGTGGCAGGAGTTCAAGCTGAAGGCGTCCTCGGACGCCCGTGAACGGCTCATTCTCCATTACGCGCCCCTGGTGAAATACGTGGCGGGGCGGGTATCGGTCGGCCTGCCGCCCAATATCGAACAGGCAGACCTGGTGTCCTACGGAATTTTCGGTCTCATCGACGCCATCGAGAAATACGACCTGGACCGGGGCATCAAGTTCGAGACCTATGCGATCTCCCGCATCAAAGGCGCGATCATCGACGAGCTGCGGGCGATCGACTGGATCCCCCGGTCGGTGCGGTTCAAGGCGCGCGAGGTCGAGAAGGCCTACGCGGCGCTGGAGAACCGGCTGCACCGCAGCCCCACCGATGGGGAGGTGGCGCAGGAGCTCGGGATCTCCACCGGCGAGCTGCACCACATCTTCAACCAGATCTCGTTCGTCTCCGTGGTCGCCCTGGACGAGCTCCTCACGGTCGGCTCCGAGCGCGGGGACCGGCTCAGCCTGGTCGACACGCTGGAGGACAAGGGGGCCGAGGACCCGGAGGCGGTGTTCGAGTCCGAGGAGATGAAGAGCATCCTCGCGGGGGCGATCAACCGGCTGGCCGAGCGGGAGAAGATCGTCATCACCCTGTACTACTACGAAGGGCTGACCCTGGCCGAGATCGGCCAGGTGCTGGGCGTGACCGAGTCGCGGGTGTGCCAGATGCACACCAAGGCGGTCCTGCAGCTCCGCGGCAAGATGCAGGACGTGCGCTGACGGCACCGGCCCGGGGACGCAGGACGTGCGCTGACCGGCGCCGGCCCGGGGCCGTTTGGGGGCTTCCTGCCGGCGGCGCGGCGGGCTGGGGGGACGGCCGGGGGCTCCCAGCCCGGCGCGGCAGGCCGGGGACGGCCGGGGGGCTCCCAGCCCGGCGGGGCGGGCCGGGACCGCCGGGGGTCCCAGCCCGGCGCGGCGGGACGCCGTCCACAGGTCGGGTGCCGCCCCGGCAGGGGCGGCGGCGGAGGTCGTAGCCTGCGGCCATCTCGTCCGCCCGTGAGGCCGGTCGCCTTTCCGGCCTCGACCGCGCCGCCTGGAGGCTGCCGTGCCGCCGCATGGACCCGGTCCCGCCCGCCGCCGGCGGGTCGCCAGGGTGGCCGCCGCGCTCGCGTTGGGGGTGGCCGCCGCCGCGCTCGTGTCGGCGTCGGCCGCCGCCCTGGCCGCGGCGAGCCTGCCGTCCGCGCTGGCCGCGGGCCTGGGGCCCGTGGCGGCCCAGGGGCCGGGCCCACGCGGCGGCCGGGTGCCGGCCCTGCGGCTGCCGGTGCGGGGACCGGTGGTGCGCGGGTTCGAGGCGCCCGCCGGGTCGTACGGGGCCGGGCACCGGGGCGTCGACCTCGGCGCCCCGCCGGGGTCGCCGGTGGGCGCGCCGGCAGCCGGGCGGGTCGTGTTCGCTGGTGCGGTGGCGGGGGCCGGGTGGGCCAGCGTCGAGGTCGCGCCCGGGGTGGTGGTCACCGTGGGGCCGCTCGCCCCGGTGGTGGTGGCCCGGGGCGGGGTGCTCGACGCCCTCGCCCCGGTGGGCCGGCTGGCCCCCGGGCACGGCGGCGCCCTGCACCTCGGGCTCCGGGTGGACGGTGTCTACGTCGACCCTCTGCCGTACCTGCCCGGCCGCGGGCCGCCACGGCTGGCGCCTCTGCCCGCACCCGGCGGCCGCTGAGCCGCGGCAGGGTCGATCCGGATGAGCCGGGCAGCCGGGTTGGGTGGTGCTGTGCTATCGTCCGGTCGGGCCTGGGTGTATCCCGGGCTACAACGCACGCCTGCCGACGGGGAACCGAACGGTGCCCGCTCCGCTGAGGAGCGGGTCGGGTCACCCGGCAACCCCACGACCGACGACCGTGGGCCAGAAGCGGGCGGAGGCCCAACCGAGTCGACCAGGGAGGATCACCTTGGCAGTCGTCACCATGCGCCAGCTGCTCGAGGCCGGCGTCCACTTCGGCCACCAGACCCGGCGCTGGAACCCGAAGATGAAGCGCTTCATCTTCGGTGAGCGCAACGGGATCTACATCATCGACCTGCAGAAGACGGCCGCGTCGATCGAGACCACCTACGCGTTCTTGCGCGACACGGTCGCCAGGGGCGGCAACGTGCTGTTCGTGGGGACCAAGAAGCAGGCCCAGGAGTCGATCAAGGCCCAGGCCGAGCGCGTCTCCATGCCGTTTGTGAACTACCGCTGGCTCGGCGGGATGCTCACCAACTTCACCACCATCTACAAGCGCCTGCAGCGGCTGAAGGAGCTGGAGGCGATGGAGAGCACCGGCGCCACCGAGGTGCTGCCCAAGAAGGAAGTGCTGCGGCTCCAGCACGAGAAGGAGAAGCTGGAGCGCAACCTGGGCGGCATCCGGGACATGACCCGGCTGCCGGCCGCCGTCTGGGTGGTGGACACCCGCAAGGAGCACATCGCGGTCACCGAGGCCCGCAAGCTCAACATCCCGGTGGTCGCCATCCTCGACACCAACTGCGACCCGGACGAGGTGGACTACCCGATCCCGGGCAACGACGACGCGATCCGGGCCGGGAGCCTGCTGACCCGGATCGTGGCCGACGCGGTCGCGGAGGGGCTGCGCCTGCGCAGCGTGTACGGCGGCGGCGACGCCGGGGCCAAGGAGGGTGGCACCCCGATGGCGGCCAGCCCCGTCGACGAGGAGCCGCTGGCCGAGTGGGAGCGCGAGCTGCTCGAGGCGGACGGGACCGAGGCGGCGGCCGCACCGAAGGCCGCCACGGCGCCCGAGGCCGACGCCTCGCCCGAGCCTGAGGCCGCGCCGAAGGGCAAGGCAGACGCCTCGCCCGAGGTCCTGGCCGGGTCCGAGGCCGGGACCGAGGCGGGGACCGGGTCCGAGGCCGGGACCGAGGCCGAGGCGGGGGCCGGGGCCGGGGCCGGGGCCGGGGCCGGGGCCGGGGCCGGGGCCGGGGCGGGGGCGGGGGCGGGGGCCGGGGCCGGGGCCGGGGCCGGGGCCGGGGCCGGGGCCGGGGCCGGGGCCGAGCCGGCGGCCCCGCGGGCCGCCGACGCCGGCGAGCCGGCCGAGGTGGCCGCCGACCCGACCACCGACGAGCGCCTGCCCCGAGCTTGAACCGACCCGCCCGTCCCGGCCATCGGCCCGGGGCGGTCGGCCAGCCAACCTCGATCGCGACCGGCTCCGGCACCAACGGCGGTACCGGAGCGGGCCAGAAAAAACACAAAGAACATAAGGAGCACCACCGGATGGAGATCACGGCCGCCCAGGTCAAGGTCCTCCGCGACGCCACAGGCGCCGGCATGATGGACTGCAAGAAGGCGCTCCAGGACGCCGAAGGCGACCTCGAGCGCGCCAAGACGATCCTGCGCGAGAAGGGTCTCGCCTCGGCCGGCAAGCGGGCCGGGCGCACCACCAACCAGGGCGTCGTCGAGGCCTACCTGCACACCCCCGACCCGAACCTGCCGCCGAAGCTCGGCGTGCTGGTCGAGCTGGACTGCGAGACCGACTTCGTGGCCAAGACCGAGGAGTTCCAGGCTCTGGCCCGCGACATCGCCCTGCACGTGGCCGCCGCCGACCCCGCCTACGTCAGCCGCGAGGACGTGCCGAGCGAGATCCTCGAGCGGGAACGGGAGATCTACGCCAAGCAGGCCGAGGGGAAGCCCCCCCACATCGTCGACCGGATCGTCGAAGGCAAGCTGAACGACTTCTACAAGCAGGTGGTCCTGCTCGAGCAGGAGTACGTGCGCGACACCAGCCAGACGATTCGCGAGCTGCTGGATGGATACTCCGCCAAGGTGGGTGAGAAGCTGGTGCTGCGGCGCTTCTCCCGCTTCAAGGTGGGAGAGGGCGCCTGACCCGGCCGGGTACCGTACGCGGGACGGGACGGCGTCGGTGCCGGAGGCCGCGAGGGTCCACGGGCCGCTCGGGCCGCGCGTGGCCTGCCACGACGGTGCCGCCGCCAGGCTCGGGCTCGCGGCCGCGGCCGGGACAGGGGGAACGGATGGCCTTCGTGATGGCAGGGGACGAGCAGGTGAGCGGCATCGAGCATGACAAGCCGGTGTACGACCGGGTCCTCCTCAAGCTGTCCGGGGAGGCGTTCGCCGACCGCCAAGGCTTCGGGGTGGGCTTCGGCCAGGTCGACCGGGTGGCCCGCGAGCTCGTCGAGCTGGTCGACCTCGGCGTCCAGACCGCCGTGGTGGTCGGCGGGGGCAACATCGTGCGCGGCACGGCCGCCGAGGCGGCCGGCATGGACCGGGCCCGGGCCGACTACATGGGCATGCTGGGCACGGTCATGAACTGCCTGGCCCTGCAGGACGCGCTCGAGCGCCACGGGGTGGTGACACGGGTCCAGACCGCGATCCAGATGACCCAGATCGCCGAGCCCTACATCCCCAGGCGGGCCGTGCGCCACCTGGAGAAGGGCCGCATCGTGATCTTCGGGGCCGGCATGGGGGCGCCGTACTTCTCCACCGACACCACGGCCGCCCAGCGCGCGCTCGAGATCGGCGCCGAGGCGATCCTGATGGCCAAGAACGGCGTGGACGGCGTCTACGACGCCGACCCCAGGAAGCACCCGGGGGCGCGGAAGTTCTCCCGCCTCGACTACCTCGAGGCGATCAGTCGTGAGCTGAAGGTGATGGACACCACCGCCCTGTCGTTGTGCAAGGACAACGGCCTGCCCATCATCGTGTTCGACCTGCTCACCGAGGGCAACATCAGACGGGCGGTGTGCGGTGAGCCGATCGGGACCATCGTCGGCCCGATGGCCGACGACCTGGTCACCCATTCGCGGGGCGGCGGCGAGGACGAGGGAAGAGGGGAGCAGGGATGATCGAGGACACCCTGAAACAGGCCGAGGGCAAGATGCGCAAGGCCATCGAGGTGGCCAAGGAGGAGTTCAGCGGCATCCGCACCGGCCGGGCGAACCCGGCGCTGCTCAACCGGCTCACGGCGGAGTACTACGGCACCCCGACCCCGCTGCAGCAGCTCGCCTCGATCTCGGCGCCGGAGGCGCGCCTGCTCGTGGTGTCCCCCTACGACCGCAACGCGACCGCCGCCATCGAGAAGGCCATCCGCAACTCCGACCTGGGCATCAACCCGTCCAACGACGGGCAGGTGATCCGGCTGTCGTTCCCGCCGCTCACCGAGGAGCGCCGCAAGGAGTACGTGAAGCTCACCCGGCACCGGGCCGAGGAGGCGCGCACCAGCATCCGCAACGTCCGCAGGCACGAGAAGGACGCACTGGAGCGGCTCGAGAAGGACGGGGAGATCTCCCAGGACGAGCTGCGCCGGGCCGAGCAGCGCCTGCAGCAGGTGACCGACAAGTACGTCGCCGAGGTCGACAGCATGCTCCAGCACAAGGAGCGGGAACTGCTCGAGGTCTGACCGGCGCTGCAGGTGCCGGCGAGGAGGTGCTCGTGGTCGGGAACCGGGGGCGCGCGCGTCGTGGCTGACAACCCGCCGCTCGACCCGGCCGGAGGTCCCGCGCCGGCTGACGGGACGGTCCCGCGGCGCAGGCGGGCGGCCGGCAGGAACCTCCCCCTGGCGATCGCGAGCGGCGTCGGGCTCGGCGGCGCGCTCATCGCCGCGCTGGTGCTGTCGCCCCCGGTGTTCATCGCGTTCCTGCTCGGGATCGTCCTGCTCGCCCTCGTCGAGCTGGTGAACGTGCTGCGGGCCAGGGCCACCAGCCCGGCCCGCCCGGTGGTGTTCCCGATGGCGGTGCTCCTGGTCGTCGGCGCCTATGCCAAGGGGCCCGCCGCCCTGTCGTTCGGGCTGATGGTGGCGCTTCTGGGCGCCTTCTTCTGGTACCTGGTCGACCCGGGGCGCACCGAGGTCACCCGCAACGTGGCCGCGACCGTGTTCGCCGTGCTGTACGTGCCGTTCCTCGCCGCCCACCTCGCCCTCGTCGTCAGCCGGGCCGACCACTACGTCGGCGCGGTCATCGGCTACGCGCTCGTCGTGGTGGCCTACGACACCGCCGCCTACGCGACCGGCGTGCTGATCGGACGGCATCCGCTCGCCCCCCACGTCTCGCCGAACAAGTCGTGGGAGGGCGCGGCCGGCGCCACCCTGGTCTGCCTGGCCGTGGGCGCCTTCGCGCTGCCCCTGTGGCAGCCGTGGACGCTTCCGTCCGGGCTGACCCTGGCCGCGGTCGCCTGCGTGGCGGCCCCGCTCGGGGACCTGTCCGAGTCGATGCTCAAGCGCGACCTCGCGGTCAAGGACATGGGCTCGATCCTGCCCGGCCACGGCGGCATGCTGGACCGCATCGACGCGCTGCTGTTCATGGCCCCGGCCCTCTACTACGTCCTGGCCCTCTTCTCGCTGGTCGGCAGGTCGTGAGCGCGCTCCGCTCCGTCTACGACCTGGCCCCCTCCGACCTGGCGGCCCTGGTCGCCGAGTCCGGCGAGCCCCCCTACCGGGCCCGCCAGCTCGGGCACTGGCTCGACCGGCACCGGGTCACCGACCCGAGCGAGATGACCGACCTGCCCGCGGCGTTCCGGGAGCGGCTGTCGGAGCGGCTGGCCGGGACCGGCCTCGAGCCGCGGCGCCACCAGGTCGGGGACGGCGGCTGGACCCACAAGTTCCTGTTCGGGCTCGGGGGCGGCGACAGCGTCGAGTCGGTGCTGATGCTCTACCCGCCGAAGGCCGGGGACGCCGACGGGGGGGCGCCGGACCCCGACGACTGGGAGGCGCCCGGGAGCGGCGGGGCCGGACGGACCGGGCGGGCCACGGTCTGCATCTCCACCCAGGCCGGCTGCGCGATGGGGTGCACGTTCTGCGCCACCGGGCAGTTCGGGTTCACCCGCAACCTGTCCACCGGGGAGGTGGTCGAGCAGGTGGCCAGGGTCTGGGCCGCCCTTCCCGGGCTGCGGCCGCATCCCTCGGCGCCCGGTCACCTCACCAACGTCGTGTTCATGGGGATGGGCGAGCCGTTCGCCAACCCCACGGCGACCTGGGGCGCCGCCCGGCGGCTGCACGAGGGCTTCGGCCTGTCCGCCCGTGCGATCACGATCTCCACCGTGGGTCTCGTGCCCGGCATCCGGCGGGCGGCCGCAGAGCCGCTCGCGGTCAACCTCGCCGTGTCGATCCACGCGGCCGACGACGAGCTGCGCGACCGGCTCGTGCCGGCGAACCGGTCGTGGCCGATCGCCGACCTGCTCGACGCGGTGGGCGGCTACGTCGAGGCGACCCGGCGGCGGGTGTCGTTCGAGTACGCCCTCATGCGGGGCGTCAACGACGGCGTCGACCAGGGCCGCAGGCTGGGCCAGCTGCTGGCGCCCCTGCGGGTCCCTGGCACCGGCGGGCACGCCGCCCACGTCAACGTCATCCCCTACAACCCGACCCCGGGCACCGGGTTCTCGGCGCCGTCCCGCTCGGCCGTGCGCCGGTTCCGCGACGCGGTGGCCGAGTCCGGCGTGCCGGTGAGCGTGCGGGCCAACCGGGGCACCGGCATCGACGCCGCCTGCGGCCAGCTCCGCACCACGGCCGGCCGGCCCGGCCGCACGGTCGCCCTCCCGGTGCCGTCCCAGGGAGCCGCCGGGTGAGCGGCGGGACCGGGCTGGCGGTGCTCGGGTCGACCGGGTCCATCGGGATGCAGGCCCTTGACGTGGTGCGCGGGTCCGGGGGGCGCTTCCGTGTGGTCGCGCTGGCCGCGCGCCGCTCCGCTGGCCGGCTGGCCGCGCAGGCGCGCGAGTTCCGCCCGGCCGTGGTCGCCCTCGTCGATCAGCACGAGGCCGCCGAGCTGGCCCGCGACCTGCCGCCCGGGTGCCGCCTCGAGGTCGGCCCGGAGGCGGTCGCGAGCCTCGCCGCGTGCGACGGGGTCGAGGTGGTGCTGAACGGGATCACCGGGTCGGTCGGGCTCGGCCCGACCCTGTGCGCGCTCCAGGCGGGCCGGCGGCTCGCCCTGGCCAACAAGGAGAGCCTCATCGTCGGGGGGCCGCTGGTGACCCGGCTGGCCCGGCCGGGCCAGATCGTCCCGGTCGACTCCGAGCACTCCGGGCTGGCCCAGTGCCTGCGCGCGGGGCGCGCCGGGGAGGTGGCCAGGCTGCTGGTGACCGCGTCGGGCGGGCCGTTCCGGGGGCGGACCCCGGCCGAGCTGGCCGGGGTCACCCCCGCCGAGGCCCTGGCCCACCCGACCTGGGCGATGGGCCCGGTCATCACCGTCAACTCCGCCACGCTGCTGAACAAGGGCCTCGAGGTGATCGAGGCGCAGCTGCTGTTCGGCATCCCCTTCGACCGCATCGAGGTCGTCGTCCACCCGCAGAGCATCGTGCACGCCATGGTCGAGTTCACCGACGGCGCCACGATCGCGCAGCTCTCCATGCCGGACATGCGGCTGCCGATCGGCCTCGCGCTGGGCTGGCCCGAGCGGTCGGCCGAGCCGGTCGGGCGCATCGACTGGACCAGGGCGGTCACGCTCGAGTTCGCACCCGCGGACCGGGCCACGTTCCCCCTGCTCGACCTGGCCTTGGCGGCCGGGCGGGCCGGGGGCACCTCGCCCGCCGTGCTGAACGCGGCCAACGAGGAGGCCGTGGCGGCGTTCCTGGCCGGGCGCCTACCCTTCCCGGGGATCGCCGAGGTGGTGGCCCGGGTCCTCGCCGAGCACGAGCACCCCGCCGAGCTGGACCTCGACGCCGTTCTCGGCGCCGAGCAGTGGTCTCGCGACCTGGCCCGTACACTGGTCGAGGACCGTTCCGTACCCGGGAGATCGCATGAGTAGCCTGCTCGGCATCCTGCTGTTCGTCTTCGCCCTGATGCTGGCCATCTTCTTCCACGAGGGTGGCCACTTCGTGACCGCGAAGCTGTTCGGGATGAAGGTCGAGCGCTTCTTCCTCGGCTTCGGCAAGACCGTCTGGTCGTTCCGCCGCGGCGAGACCGAGTACGGCCTCAAGGCGCTGCCGCTGGGCGGCTTCTGCAAGATCGCGGGCATGAGCCCCTACGAGAGCGACGGCAACTTCCTGGAGGAGGACCGGCGGCCAGGCGCGACCCCGCGCCAGGCTGCCGCCGCCGGGGCGAGCACCGGCACCGTGGTCGCCGAGACCCTGGCGCCGGAGCCGACCCGGCCCGAGCCCGCCCTGCCGGAGCGGCAGTTCCGCAACAAGCCGGCCTGGCAGCGGGCGATCGTGCTCTCGGCCGGGTCGGTCACCCACTTCCTGGTCGCGCTGCTGCTGATCTACTTCGTGCTGGTGGCGGTCGGCCTCGACACGGTGACCACCCGCATCGACGAGGTGGTGGCCACCGCGCCGAACGGCGTGGAGGCACCGGCCAAGGCCGCCGGCCTGGCGGCGGGCGACCGCATCGTGGCCGTGGACGGCCGCGCGGTCGACGGGTTCGAGGAGCTGCGGGCCGCCTTCGCCGACAAGGCCGGCCGGCCGGTGCAGGTCGCCTACGAGCGGGACGGCGAGCGGCGCACCACCACCCTGACCCCCGTGCAGTACCAGCAGGACGGCAGGACGCGCGGGTTCCTCGGCGTCAAGGGCTCGGTCGAGAAGCGCCGGCTCGGGCCGGTCACGGGCGCGCAACGGACCGGGTCGCTGTTCTGGGAGCTGGTCACCGGCTCGGTCAAGGGCCTGGCCGGGATCGTCCCCGGGTTCCTCGAGCGCCTCCGCGGGCCCGAGCCCGAGGCGCAGGCGGCCGGCGGGGACGGCGCGGGCGGCGTGTACGGCATCGTCGGCATCGCCAAGTTCGCCGGCTACGCGATCGCCGCCAACCAGTGGCTCGCCTTCCTGCTCCTGCTCATCCAGTTCAACGTCTTCGTCGGCCTGTTCAACCTGCTGCCAATCCCGCCGATGGACGGCGGCTACCTCGGCTTCCTCGTCTGGGAGAAGGCGACCGGACGCCCGGTCGACCTGCGCAAGGTGGCCCCGGTCGCCGCCGGCATCGTCATCCTGCTCGTCATGCTCACCGTCAGCCTGGTCTGGCTCGACATCACCAACCCGATCGCCAACCCCTTCAAGTAGCACGGCAACCGCCCAAGCAGCACGGCAACCGCCCAAGCAGCACGGCAACCGCCCAAGCAGCACGGCAACCGCCCGGGTCCCGCTCGGGAGCCCGGGCCCGGCAAAGGAGCTCGCTTCCGTGGCCTTCCCGCTCGAGATGACCGACCTGGCAGCCGGGGTGGGGCGCCGCCGATCTCGTGGGATCCACGTCGGCAGGGTGCCGGTCGGCGGTGGCGCGCCGATCAGCGTCCAGTCGATGACGATCACCAAGACGGCCGACGTCAACGCCACCCTGCAGCAGATCGCCGAGCTGGCCGCCACGGGCTGCGACATCGTCCGGGTCGCGGTGCCCGACACCGACGACGCCGCGGCGCTGCCCGCCATCGCCAGCCACTCGACCATCCCGGTCGTGGCCGACATCCACTTCCAGTGGAAGTACGCGATGGCCGCACTCGAGGCGGGCTGCGCCGGCGTGCGCATCAACCCCGGCAACATCAAGAAGCACGACAAGGTGAAGCTGATCGCGCAGGAGGCGGCGGCCCGCGGGGCGCCGATCCGGGTCGGGGTCAACGCCGGGTCCCTGCAGAAGGAGATCCTGGCCAAGCACGGCGGCCCGACCCCGGAGGCGCTGGTCGAGTCGGCCATGTTCGAGATCGGCATCCTGGAGTCGGTCGGCTTCGGCGACGTCAAGATCTCCGTCAAGCACCAGAACCCGGCCACCATGATCGCCGCCTACCGGCTGCTCGCGGCCAGGTGCGACTACCCGCTCCACCTCGGCGTGACCGAGGCCGGCACGCCGAAGGACGGCATCGTCAAGTCCGCCGTGGGCATCGGTGCGCTGCTCGCCGAGGGCATCGGCGACACCATCCGGGTGTCGCTCACCGCCCCCCCGATCGAGGAGGTCAAGGCGGGCAACGCCATCCTCGGCGCCCTCGGCCTGCGGCCCAAGAAGCTCGACCTGATCGCCTGCCCCTCCTGCGGCCGGGCCGAGGTGGACGTGTTCAAGCTGGCCAACGCGGTCGAGGAGCGCATGGGGGAGATCGACGCGCCGATGCGGGTCGCGGTCATGGGCTGCATCGTCAACGGCCCCGGCGAGGCCAGGGAGGCCGACATCGGCGTCGCCTCGGGCAAGGGCAAGGGGCAGATCTTCCGCCACGGCCAGGTCGTGCGCACGGTCCCCGAGGACGAGATCGTCGACGCCCTCATGCACGAGGCCAAGACGCTCGCCGAGGAGCTCAGAGCGGGCGGCGCCGAGTCGGGCCCGGCCGAGGTCGTCCGCGGGTAGATGCGCCAGACCCGGGTGCGAAGCGAGGCGGCGCCGCCCGGCCTCAAGCTTCGGGCGCTCGGCCGCAACGACGAGGCGGGCGTGCTCGCCTTCCTCGACCGCAGCCCGGTCCGGGACGTGTTCATCGCCAGCCGGATCCTGAACGACGGCGCCCTCGGCCCGACCAGCTGGAGCCCGCTCTGGGGCGCGTTCGACGGCCACGCCAGGCTCCACGGCGTGCTCCACCTCGGCCCCAACGTGGTGCCCGCGGTCGACGACCCGACCGTGTGCGACGCGCTGGCGGCGGTCGCCTCCGGCCCGGGCCCGACCCGGATGCTGGTCGGGGAGCGCGTCGCCATCGAGCGGCTGTGGCGGTTGGTCGCCGGCACCTACCCGCGCCCGCGCGAGGTTCGCGCCACCCAGTACGTCTACACCCTGGGTCCCGGCCAGCTCGCCGGCGGGCCCGGACCGTGGGGCACGGCCCGGCTGGCCGCCCGGTCCGACGAGGAGGCCGTCCTGCACCTGTCGGCCGCCATGTACCACGAGGAGATGGGGGAGGACCCGCTGGCCCGCGACCCGGCCGGGTACCGGCGCCGGGTCCGCGTGCTCACCGAGCGGGGCTGGACCTACGTGCACGAGCTGGGCGGGAGGCTGGTGTTCAAGATGGACGTCGGCTGCGCGAGCGAGCACACCGCCCAGATCCAGGGCGTGTACGTCCCGCCCGAGCTCCGCGGCAGGGGGGTGGCCACCACCGCGATGGCGGCCTGCTGCGCGCTCGCGCTCGAACGCCACCCCACCCTGTCGCTGTATGTCAACGACTTCAACACCGCGGCGGTCGCCCTCTACGAACGCCTCGGCTTCCGCCGGGAGCCCTACGACTTCCAGACCATCATGCTGCCCTGACCAGCCCGCCTGAAGCGCGCCCGACAGCCCGCCTGAAGCGCGCAAGGCCGACGGCCGAACCAGGCCGTCGGAATGGACAGACCCTCCGCCGCCAGGCGGACCCCGAAGCAGTTCAGTGGGCTTGCCGGGTGGAATGGACAGACCGTCCGCCGCCAGGCGGTCCCGAAGCAGTTCGGCGGCATGCCTGTGTCGCCGGCGGACTCCGGTTGTCCACAGATCCAGCCGGGCGGGCGGACAGAGCCGCATGGGCGCGGTAGCGTCCGCCGGGTGGACAGCCAGGCGTTCGAGTTCTACCGCCCCGCGCGGCAGCATCCCCCGCCCGTCCCGGGTGCCGGGGTCGAGGTCGTCGTGGCCGCGCCCCCGGCACGCCCCTCCGGGTCGGGAGGCGGCTGGCTGGTGTCCCTGCTCCCGGTCGCGAGCGGCGCCGGGTCGGTCGGGGTGCTCCTGCTGCTTCCCGTACGCCGCGGCGCGCTGCTCGTCGCCGTCGTGGCCGGCATGGTGCTGCTCTCGATGGCCGCCGGGCTCGCGCCGCGCCTGCGCGAGCGCCGCGCCAGGGTCCGGGACCGCGCCCGCTACCTGTCCTATCTGGACGGCGTCCGGTCCCGGCTGGACGAGGTGGCCACCGCCCAGCGGCGCGCCGCCGAGCTGCTGCACCCGGACCTGCCCGGGCTGCTCGCGCTGGTGGGCCGTGCCGCGCGGCTCTGGGAGCGCCGGCCGGGCGACGACGACTTCCTGACCGTCCGGGTCGGGCGCGGACCGGTCGCCCTGGCCTGCCCGGTCCGCCTCGACCAGGGCGGGCCGTTGGCCGGGCACGACCCCGAGCTGCTGGCCGCCGCCGAGGAGCTGGTCGCCGGCCGGGCGCGGGTGGCGGACGTCCCGGTGACGCTGGCGCTGCGCGACCTCGGCGTCGTGGCCGTCACCGGGCCGCCCGGCCCAGCCCGCGCCCTCGCGCGGGCGATGGTCTGCCAGCTCGCCGCCGTTCACGCCCCCGACGACCTGCGCATCCTGGCGTCGGTGAGGTCGGGCGGGGAGCCGGCCTGGGACTGGCTCAAGTGGCTGCCACACGCCCGCCTGCCGTCCCCGGAGGCCGGGCCGGGGCCGCCCGGCTGCCTGCTCGCCTCGGGCCCGGCAAGGCTTGCCGCGCTGCTGGAGGCCGAGGCGCGCCCCCGGCTGGAGCGGCTCGCCCGCGCCGGCGCGGCACCCGGGGCCGGTGCCGGCCCTGGCCCCGGCCTCGGTGCCGGACCCGGTGCCGGACCCGGTGCCGCGTCGGCGCCCGGCCCCGGCCGGTGGGCCTCAGGCGTCCCGGGCGATCGTGCCTCGCGCGAGTGGGCCGCCCCGCACCTCCTGGTGCTGCTCGACGGGTTCTCCCCGCTGGCGCCCGAGGCGCGCCTGCCGGTCGTCGGGGAACTGCTCGCCCGCGCCGCCGACGTCGGAGCCACCGTGGTCTGCCTGGCCGCGGGCCGGGCCGACGAGCCCGCCGAGCTGGCCGCCCGCATCCGGCTCTCCGAGGTGGGCGGCCTCGAGCTGGAGGAGGCCGGCCCTCGTGGCCGGCGCTCCGGCGGGGTTGCCGCCGACCACGGCGGGGTTGCCTGGTGCGAGGCGGTCGCCCGGCGCATGGCCCCGCTCCGGCTCGACCGGCGCGGAGCGCGGCGCACCGGCCTGCCGGACGGCGTGCGCCTCCTCGACCTGCTCGACCCGACCGGCTGCGGCCTTGCCGGCCCGGCGGCCGGCTGGCACCCGCGACCACCGTCCGAGCTGCTCCGGGTGCCCATCGGCGTCCGGTCCGGTGGCGACCCGGTCGTCCTGGACCTCAAGGAGGCCGCCGACGGCGGCATGGGCCCCCACGGTCTGGTCATCGGGGCGACCGGCTCGGGCAAGAGCGAACTGCTGCGCACCATCGTCGCCGGGCTCGCCCTCACCCACCCACCCGACCTCCTCAACTTCGTGTTCGTCGACTTCAAGGGCGGCGCCGCCTTCGCCGACCTGGCCGAGCTGCCCCACGGGGCCGGCATGATCACCAACCTGCAGGCGGACCTCTCCATGGTCGACCGCATGCGGGCCGCCCTCCAGGGCGAGCAGGAGCGGCGCCAGCGCCTGCTCAGGCAGGCCGGCAACCTCGACGGGATCGGGCAGTACCAGGCCGCGCGGACGGTCGACCCCAGGCTGCCCCCGATGCCGTTCCTGGTCGTGGTGGTCGACGAGTTCGGCGAGCTGCTGGCCAGCCGGCCTGACTTCCTCGACCTGTTCGTGGCCGTCGGCCGGGTCGGCCGCAGCCTCGGCATCCACCTGATCCTGGCCTCCCAGCGGCTCGACGAGGGCCGCGTCCGCGGCCTCGAGGGCCACCTCCGCTACCGGGTCTGCCTGCGAACGTTCAGCGCGGCGGAATCCATGGCGGTGCTCGGGAACCCGGACGCCTACCACCTCCCGCCGACCCCCGGGGCGGGCTGGTTCAAGGTGGACGCCACCCTCTACGAGCGGTTCAAGGCCGCGCTGGTGGGCACGCCCCACCGCGCAGCCCGTGCTCCCGCCGCCGCCCCCACGGTGGCGTCGTTCACGCCGCTGACCGCCGATGAGGACCTCCCGGGCGGACCCCCGCAGCGCCTCGGCCCTCCCGAGGGGTCCCGGGCCGGAGCTGGCGGCGCGCCCGGGACCCGGCCCCGCACCGACGTCGAGGTCGTGGTGGCCGACCTGGCGCGGGAGGGCCGTCGCACCGCCCGGACCGCGCACCAGGTGTGGCTCCCGCCGCTCGGGCCCGCCCTCACCCTCGGAGAGGTGCTCCGGCTCGGCGGCGGGTCGGGGGCCGGCTGGCTTCGGGTCCCGGTCGGGCTGGTCGACAAGCCGGCCGAGCAGGCGCAGGCGCCGCTCGTCCTCGACTTCTCGGCCGGTGCCGGGCACCTGGCGCTGGTCGGCGCGCCCCGGTCGGGCAAGAGCACGCTGCTCTGCACGATCGTCGCGGCGCTCGCCCTCGCCCATCCGCCCGACGCGGTCCAGCTCTACTGCATCGACCTCGGCGGCGGGCTGCTGCACCAGCTTGCCCGCCTCCCGCACGTCGGGGCGGTCTGCGCCAGGGGAGAGTCCGACCGGACGCGCAGGCTGGTCCGCGAGCTGCACGCCCTGGTCGCCGACCGCCAGCTGCTGTTCCGCCGCCACGGCATCGACTCGATGGCCGCGTTCCACCGGTGCCGCCGGCTGGGCCAGCTCCCGGGCACGGGCACCGGCTACGGCGAGGTCTTCCTGGTGGTCGACAACTGGGCGATGCTCCGGCAGGAGCAGGGCGACGCCGAGGCCGACCTCGCCGAGCTGGCCGCCACCGGGCTCCACTACGGAGTGCACCTGGTCGTCGCCGCCAACCGGTGGGCCGACCTGCGCGCCACGCTCCGCGACAACCTCGGCGGCCGCATCGAGCTCCGGCTCAACGACCCCGTCGAGTCCGAGCTGGGCCGCGCGGCCGCCGCCGCGCTCCCCGCGCTCCCCGGCCGGGGCCTCACCCCGGCCGGGGAGCAGTTCCAGGCCGCCCTGCCCGTGGTCGGCGACACAGGCGCAGCTGTGGGAATCGCCCGGGCCGCCGTCGAGATCGGACGCCGGGTGCCCTCCGGGCCGCCCGCCCCGCCGCTGCGCCTGCTCCCCGCCCTGGTGCGCGAGGCTGACCTGCCTGCTCCGGGACCAGGACGGCCGCCAGGCGTGCCGTTCGCGGTCGATGAGCACCGGCTCGAGCCGGTCCTGCTCGACCTGTTCGCCACCGCGCCGCACTTCCTCGTCCTCGGGGACGCCGGGTGCGGCAAGACGAGCCTGCTGCGGCTCCTGGCTCGGGGGCTGGCCGCACGGTACGGGCCCGGCCAGCTACGGCTGCTCGTCGTCGACTACCGCCGGACCTTGATCGACGTGGCCGAGGGTCCCCACCTGGACGGCTATGCCTGCACGCCTGCCATGGCCAGCGAAGCGGTCGGACGGCTCTGCCCCGTGCTGGCGGGGCGCCTGCCGTCGGCCTCGCTCTCCCGCCGCGAGCTGGCCCGGGACTGGTGGACCGGCCCACGGTTCGTGGTCCTGGTCGACGACTACGACCTGCTGCCCACCCCGGCCGGCAACCCGCTCGCGCCCCTGATCGACCTGCTCGGCCAGGCACGGGACGTGGGGCTGCACCTCGTCGTCGCCCGGCCGGTCGGCGGCACCGCCAGGACCGCGTTCGAGCCGGTGTTCCAGCGCCTGCGGGAGCTCGGCACCCCGGGCCTGCTCATGCGCGGCGACCCCGGGGAGGGCGCCGTGCTCGGAGGCCGGAAGGCCGGCCCCCTTCCCCCCGGCCGGGGCTGGCTCGTGCGCCGGGACGCCCCGAGCGGACTGGTCCAGGTCGCCTACCAGCCCCCGCCGGTGGCCGGGGTGCCGTCCCCGCCGGTGGCCGGGGTGCCGGTCCCGCCGGTGGCCGGGGTGCCGGTCCCGTTGGTGGCCGGGGTGCCGGCCGGGGCGGGCTGCCCGGTGGCGTGGGCGCCGCCTGCCTCCCCGGCGGCCGGTCCGGGCCCGCCGTGAGCATGGCGGTCCTGCTCGTCACCGTGATCGCCCCGGGCGGGCGTGCCGCCGACCTCGCCGTGCCCGCCGACGTGCCCGTCACCGGCCTGCTCGGCGCGCTGGCTGGCGCGGTGCTCGGACCCGACGCGGTGGGGCCCTGGTCGCTGGCTGGCGCCGACGCCGTCCCCCTGCCGCCGGAGCGGTCCCTGGCCGCCTCCGGGATTGGAGACGGTGCGGGTCCTCACCCTCTGCGCTGAGGCGTCCGCCACCCACCCGGCCTCGGTCCGCCCAGCAGCCCTCCCGCCGAGTGCGCACCCGGCCCTGGCCGGCGTGGCCCTGACCGCCCGCCCCCCGCAGCCGTCCCCGGTGCGCGAGCGGGTGGTGACCACCTTGCGCGCGCTCGTCCGCCTCGGGCCGGTGGAGCCGGGTCTTGACCCCGAGGGCCGGGCCGGGCCCGGCCCAGCGGCCCGCCCTCGGTCGGAGGGCCGCTCCTGGCGCCCGGTCCTGGGGGCCGGTCACGAGCACGAGCTGGTCGGCGGCTGCGATCGCGGCCCGGGCGCCAGGGTCGTGCGGGCCTGGCGGGCCACCGGGTACGGGCGGCGGCTGGAGGCGGCCGTGGCCGCGCCGGTGCTCGCCCGCTGCGCGTGCGTGGGAGTGCTCTCGGCCGCCCCGGGTGTGGGTGGCACCACGGTCGCCGCCCTGCTCGCGGCCGCGCTGACCGGCGGGCAGAACGCCGTGGTGGCCGTGGACGCCCAGCCCGGGCCCGGGTCCCTCACCCAGCTCCTCGCCCCCGACCCCGCGGTCTTCGCCCCCGACCCCGCGGTCTTCGCCCCTGACCCCATAGCCTTTGCCCCCATAGCCTTTGCCCCCGACCCCGCGGTCTTCGCCCCCGACCCCCCGGCCTTCG
>Ga0210378_10000026_pt1 | contig 71679 bp, 82 predicted proteins | sample PLM1_60_b1redo_FD_155465 | JGI IMG/M metagenome (GOLD analysis project Ga0210378, IMG submission 155465) | Groundwater sediment microbial communities from an aquifer in East River, Colorado, USA - PLM1_60_b1 redo | ecosystem: Environmental > Terrestrial > Soil > Riparian zone | place: USA: East... | reverse complement strand
TTCAGGTGATGTAGATTTTGTAGCATTATCAGATACTGTTGATTCAGGTGATGTAGATTTTGTAGCATTATCAGATACTGTTGATTCAGGTGAATGCAATTGATTAGATACATTCTGTGATAGTGTTGAAACTCCTGTTTCTGTACTAGGCTTATTGTTGGTTGTCTGTCCTATAATAACACTAAACGAAGCTTGGCCACTATTTCCTGATTTATCTGTTGCCGTACAAGTGACTTGATTGACACCTAACGGAAATATACTTCCCGAAGGAGGATTACATGTTGAGATGGTATTACCATCAACAGAGTCTGAAGCATTTGCATTATATGTTATGCTAGAACCTTCAAGGGTATCAGCTTGTTTGAGTATGCTATGTGGAACTTTGAAAGTAGGAGGTGAAGTATCCTTTACTGTCACATTAAACATGGCATAACCAACAAGATTGGTAACAGGATCTTTGGCAGCACAAAGTACTATAGTACTCCCCATAGGAAATGCACTTCCACTTCCCGGGTTACAATAAACAGAAATTTTGTCAGAGGTTGAGCCCGTAGCATTAACTTGGAAATTTACCTGTGTCCAGGAAGGGCCTGCCGCTCGAGCAATAATAAAAGGAGGAGCCTTAACTGAGGGTGGTTGCGTAACTGTGCCTTGAGCATCCTGAGCGAAATTGAATTGAAATATTATTAGATTATATGATAAGTATGATAAGAAAAAAATAGCCACAGTACAAACAAGGAATTCTTCTCTTATCATGAATATTTGCAAAATGATTGAACTGAATTTGCGTTTATATCTTTTTACTTGTTCTATTTTAAGAAAATTACAGGTAAATTAGCCTTATCTGATACTGTTCAAAGAATTTTTAAGCGCTATTTAAAAATCTCTTAATTTTTAATTTGTCCCCTATGGAAATCTAATAATTTTATGATTTTTAATATCTGCTAATTAATCAAGCTTTACCACGTAAAATTAGGAAAATCAAATCTAAATATGAAAGTTTCAAACCTTTAAAAGGTGTCTTAATGTCCTAAGCTTTGCCAAAATCCTGTCACAACAACCTGAGTCATTAATTCTGGTTCAGCGCATTCTATTGTATTAGGGTCCTAGGTTCCGGCTGGTTAATAATTATAAAGAAAGAAAAGCTAAACTAACTAGACCTTATCAAACTCAATTAATTAATTTTCAATATTCATACAGTTAATGATAAAATTACAATACACAATAATTCATGCTAATTGGTTCTAGAAGCCAATAATTTTGTTACCTGCGATAGGATTTATTATGGAAAAGGAGTATTATCTAATAGTCTTGTACGCCTCAGTAATCTGCACTTTGATAGCTTTTAATTCTGATGGATTGTTGAGTATGCAAGTAGTGAGCGGCTCAGTTCTACCTTTTCTAATAGAAATTATCAAAGAATCATTTTTTGGCTGTACATCCACAAAGGTTCTAAAGTTCAAAGCTTTAGCATAAGCTATCCTGTGGGGTCTTGTTTCTTCAATGACATTGTCACCGAGAGATTTTATAAAAGTGCGTAATTCGAGCAATAATGCTCTGTTTTGTTCTTCTAATCCCACTAAGTGACTTTCAAATGAATTATCTGATTTATCTGTATAAAACAAAATTTGCTCACAACTCATGATTATTACTTCATACTATTTTAACTATCATGTTGTTAAAAATCAATTTTTTTTCTCAAGCATAGAAAAGAGGTAGACGCAATCTTCATTCATTAGTGATAACAAAATAAAGGACCACTAGCCTGTTGGGTTTTTAAATGTCCATAAAAGTATTGAAATTATGCTGTTACTTCATTACCCCATTTGCGCAAGAATCCTCTTCACTAGTTCTTTGTTTCTTTCTGCATAAACTGGAGATTCAACGTCAATCCAATCAATTCGATTGGAAATAGGATAAGAATACAATCCAAAACCAAGTGACGGTAATTTGGCAAGGATATCAAAAGATAGATCTATGCTGTTACCAATATTTGAACTATCTCTTTGTTTGCTTATGAATGAGAACAAAGTATTACTAAAAATATATATTCCAAGAGTCTCGGGCAAATCTAATTTTGTAAATGGTTTTTCAGTAAATTCCATAATTCTGTTAGTTTCATTTGGATCGCATACAATCCTACCCGTTTCTTCTCTCCGGTAATCCCTTGTCACAACCATTCCGATCATCTTTTTTCCATGATTTTTTTGACTTTCATTTAAAAATTTGTATTGTTTGACAAAGCTACCGATATCCAGTGCACACATATTATCAGCAAACCATACAATAAAGGACTCATCCCTTCCAATCTCTGTTTCGGCGTTCAATATTGCACCTCCAGTTCCATTTTTTTTGTCTTCTACAAACACAATTTGCCTACCTACGATCCTTTCCTTACCTTCAAAATAATTAATAATCTGTTTTCCATGGTCATCGAATTCACATACAATCACGAATGATTCTACCTCCGGAAACCTCGCAAGGTACCTTACTATATGGTCTATGATCGGTCGTCCGTCTAGAGAGATCATTGGTTTTGGTGTGTATTGAGAAAAAGGCTTCGCTCTGCTGCCACTGCCACCCGCAATCAATAATACTTTCAGGTATCATCTTCACCTGTCATATCATGATTACGTACCACTCAAATATTCCTATCGGCTTAGTCAGTAATGCCAAATTCTAACAATTACCTACAATATATCCTGCCGGACAAGATTTTCAAAATAAGTATCTCCAAATATTCTTCATGTTTAAAAAACTGTTTACTCCATAAAATGGAAAACGTTACCATTATGAATGAGGCAGTATCTCGCAAAATGGTGTTAGATTAGAATGAGAATCACGCTAGGTATATATTCCCAAATGAATACCTTGCGGCTACTTCTTTTTTCGTCCGAACTTCTTGCGAATTATAGAAATGAAGTATGCTATCATCATCAAAAATACTGAAAAACCGAAAGCAGAAACCGTCGAAATCCCACCCGAGCCAGGACTAGCCTAAGGACATATCCATGATTCCAGACACCAGAGTTCCAAGTATGATGCGTAACGTTGTTTTTGTCACCACTCATATATCATTACAAGTATTATATAACCAATTAACAAATTTTAGAAATTATAATAATAGTATCATTCCATAGTTGCACCTCAACATCTAATTGTCGACATCTACATGAACGTACTATTTGACCATCAATTCTAATGCAGTGTAAAACTGGCAAAGGTCAGACATTTTTCTTTATAGGATAATAGCCAATAATGAAAGATTACAATTGATCTTGTCCTTTATGAACTCATGCTAAAATTTATTTTCATCATTAGTATTATTACTCAAGAGTAAATGATAATATTCTTTGCGAGCCCAATAGGATTAGGACATGCTACGAGAGATATCGCCATTTGCGAAGAGCTAAAGTCCTTGACGAAGGAAAAGATCTTGATTATTACTGGTCGACCAGCGTATGACATTTTTTCCAAGTATGGATATGTCGTTGATGATGTATATAGCCCCGAAAAATTTGATATTGATAATCTAATGCAGTTACAATCACCTTTGAGGTGGCTTTTTAAATATTTCATGTATTATAGAAAATGCAAGCTAATTGCGACTGGTTTTGTGGACAAAAATGAAGATAGTCTGATAGTCAGCGATGAAGATTTTGCGTCAATAGCAGTGGGGGAAAAAAGAAATCGTAAACGAGTACTAATTACTGATTTACTAGAAACTCATTTTGTTAAGGGAATATTTTCAGCGATTGAATCTAGAATGAACATATCCATGCAAAATATGTTAAAAAAGTGTAATCGTGTTCTTATTCCTGCTAAAGGACAGGACGTCGATAATATTTCTTATGTAGGACCAGTTGTAAGAAATTTAAGTATAACTGATAGGGCCTTATTACGTAAAAAACTAGGGATTGAAAAGAGAACAATATTAGTTAGTATTGGTGGAACTAGCGCCGGACGATACTTAATTGAAAGAACTTTAAGTGCATATAAGAATTTAAAAATGAAAACGGATCTAGATTTATTAGTTGCTTTAGGGCCCTCATTATCTAAATTTGAAAATAATAATACCAGCTATAGAAACATCGGGTTTGTGGATAATTTGCACGAATATGTGTGTGCATCAGATCTTGTAGTATCATTGGCTGGAAGATCGACTATCGATGAATCCCTTGTTTACGGAACTCCAGGTATTTTCATACCTATCAAGGATCATTTTGAACAAGAACAAAATGCAAAGAAATTGGGTTACTCGTATGATGATATATCAAGATTAGAAACTTTAATAGAAGAAAAACTAGAATTGGGTAGAACTAATAGGGCTAATGTAAAGAATGGGGCCAAGAACGCCGCCAAAATTATAACGGAAATGGTATAATAATAAAGAACAATATTGGTGGCCTATCTACCTATCGTAGCAAGCTAATTCTCGGCAACCTTTGTAAGTTTATTATGTAAGGCCTTCGGAGGGATTTGAACCCTCCTCGAGCGGTTTCTTCCAACAAAAATTCATTTTGTTGTCCACAGCCGCCTATACTGACCAGGCTATACTACGAAGGCCGATCAACATTGCTTTGATATGTTTACAGTATATAATTGTTAGATAAATCATTTTTAAATCGTAATGATATCTTTTCGGACAACCTGTATTCCTTCTTTATCCAATTTATTGCCCAATGCATTTATGCCAATTGAATCTCCGGCCAGATGTCCTAATATTACCAGGTTGCCTTGAATATTACTCTCCCTTAACTTGACCAAATCGTTGTAATCAATATGAAAATAAAGAACCGTGGAAATACCATTTTCAAAATAATTCCTAGCTACAAGATATCCACCATTAGTTCCTGCAGCTATTACTGCAACCCATTTCCCTACGTAATAATCAAGTTGTCCATAAGCAACTTGAATCTTAGTCTCTGCTTTTTTGAACTCTGGTATTTCCTCTAAAGCCGTAAAGATCTCTGATACTAAATTTGCATTTCTCTCCTGAATCTTTTGAGAAATTACTCTTCTTGCATACTCATCACATGGTTGATGAATGTTTAGTAATGGCATACCTAATATTTTTGCAGAATCAATAACAATATAAAGAAGTTTTGGAAATTGTTTGGAAGGAAATAATTTGGTCACATGAATAACAAAAATAGGCTCGAAAAAAGTCGAGATATCATTACATTTTAAATTTTACTAGTCCATGATAGGTTAAGATAAATTTTAACATTTAACATTTAAATGTCATTGTGCAACTCGTTTTTGTACTATGAGTTGTTCTGATGAATATATATCACATACAGATACACAAAACCTTATTCAAATCTCCCCTGTAACCAAAGCAAAACTAAAGAAAGCGAAATATGGTGTTTACAATCATTCTGCAGTAGAACTTTGTCATTGGACAAAAAAGTCTTTCTCCAACGAAGGAACCTGTTATAAACACAAATTCTATGGTATTTCAACTCATAGATGCATGGAAATGACACCAACTGCCATGAACTGTGAAAATAGATGTATTTACTGCTGGCGCCCTACCGAATTTTATGATACTCTAAAGATGCCCGAAAATCTGGTTGATGAACCAGATATGATAATTAATAATTTATTAGAGGAACGAAGAAAACTCATCGTTGGACATTATGGTAACACAAAATGTGATAAGATAAAACTTGATGAATCACTTTTCCCCCAGCATTATGCAATATCACTTTCTGGAGAACCTACTATGTACCCAAAACTACCAAGCCTGATCAAATATCTTAAAACCCTAGAGAATACAAAATCAATCTTTTTGGTAACAAATGGACAGGAACCAGAGATGCTTCAAAGATTGATAGATGAAGAGGCCCTACCAACACAGCTGTATCTTTCAACTAATGCCTCTAATAAGAAAATGTTCACACTGGTCAATAGACCTAGATACACAGATGCATGGGACAGATGGCAAAAGAGTCTTGAATTATTAACAGAAATGGATACAAGAACGGTATTGAGAATGACCCTGATAAGGAATTTTAATCATTCAAAGAATTACATAGAGGAATTTGCTGATCTCTTGAGAAGAGCCAATCCACATTTTATAGAAATAAAATCATATATGCATATAGGTATGTCTACACAAAGATTAGAAAATTCAGATATGTTGGAAATGGATGAAATTAGGAGTTATTCACATTTACTTTGCCAATCCTTAGATACATTCTCTCTTATGGATGAAAGTGAAATATCAAGAATAGTAGTCCTTCAGAATCTCAAAAGGTATACTGAAAGGTGGATTGAAGGATACGAAAAGCCAATTATTCAATGATTAAAATTCTTGTTCTCTAGAATAATTTCCAGAATACCACTCTGCGAAATTGTTCAATGCGTGTGTTCTGTGTGACACTCCCATTTTGTTTGTTATGCCCAGTTGTCCGTAGGTAGCTGTTGAACCCTCCGGAATGAATATTGGATCGTAGCCCCAGCCACCTTCTGTAATATGCTCGCTTATGGTGCCTTTTGTATCACCAGAGAAGGTCATATGCCTATTGCTGTCCTTATATGCTACGATTGATCTAAAAAGTGCAGATCTTTTTGTCTTCTTTAAGAGTAGATCTAAAATTCCTTGATTTCCAATGGTTTCAAGAACAAACGAGGAATAAGGACCAGGAAAGCCCTTGAGTGAATCTATAAAAAGTCCAGTATCCTCCACTATTAATGGTTCGCCTATCTTACCATATGCTTCTTTAGATTTTTGCAATGCTATCTCTTCCAATCTACTTGATTGAATTTCGATACTCTCAAATCTTACAAATTCTATATCGATGTTAAAGGTTTTCAGATAGAGAAAAATCTCATTAAATTTGCTTTCATTAGTACTTGCAAATATTATCCTCCTCAATTTTAGAAAAAAAACCAAATACCAAAATAAAAAATTTAGCATGCATATACAGTATAAATCTGATCGAAATTCTAATTCATTTTCCATTTATTATACATGCTATATTATGATGAAACCTATTCTAAGACTGACATCGGTTGGCATCCGTCGGGATTTGAACCTTTCATATAGGTTCTATTACTTCGTATTTAGCTTTTTGTCTCGATAAAAATGAGCTATCTAATGAGGAAAAGACACGAAAACCAAAAAATTTTATCTTTTCACTATTTTTTTGCATTTATTTTGTTTTAATGGCTAAACTTTTATATAAATATATTATACTGGAGTTTTTCGTTGCAATATTTATTTATTTACTTGATTGTGCTAACAATGCTATGAGCACATATGATAATATTTCTACAATTAAGTCAAGCAGGATCACTACGAAGGACGGCACCGAAATCTACTACAAGGACTGGGGCAAAGGCCCGGTCGTAACGTTCTCGCACGGTTGGCCCCTAAACTCCGACGCTTGGGACGGCCAAATGCTTTTCCTCGTTCAGAATGGCTTCCGCGCGGTTGCGCACGACCGTCGTGGACATGGCCGGTCGAGCCAAGTCTCTTCTGGGAATGACATGGACGGCTATGCTGACGATCTTGCATCCTTGATCGAGACACTCGATCTCAAGGACGCCATGCTCGTGGGCCACTCCACCGGTGGCGGCGAAGTCACCCGCTACATTGGGCGCCACGGAACGAAGCGAGTCGCCAAAGCGGTTCTCATCGCCGCCGTTCCGCCGATCATGCTAAAATCCGCAGCCAATCCAGAGGGGCTGTCGATGGAGGTCTTCGACGACATGCGGCGTGGCATGATGAAGGACCGCTCGCAATTCTACAAGGACCTGGCGATACACTTTTACGGCGCCGACAGGCCAGGGGCCAAGGTCTCCCAAGGCATGCTGGATCAGTTCTGGCTATGGAGCATGCAGGCCGGCCTCAAGAACGCTTACGAAAGCATCAAGGCCTTCTCAGAGACCGATTTCACCGAGGACCTCAAGAAGATTGATGTCCCGACACTTGTCATGCACGGTGAGGACGACCAGATCGTTCCTGTCAAGGACTCGGCGGTGAAATCAGCCAGACTCATCAGGGGCGCGAAGGAAATCTACTATCCGGGTGCACCACACGGCATCACAGCCACGCATGAACATCAGGTCAACGCTGACCTGCTGGCCTTCCTTAGATCCTAGACGTTCCAGCGGAACCTAATCATGTCAAATGAAATCGATAGGTTAGACGTCATAATTATTGGAGGAGGGCTTGCAGGTCTTACCACCGCTGCACTGCTTGCCCGTTCAGGAAAGACAGTAACGTTATTTGAACGATCATCTAAAGAAATAGGAGGTCGTGCAAGGACTGAAGAAGTAGATAGTTTTTACTTTAATCAAGGACCACACGCTCTATGTCTAACTGACTCAACCGACTCAATTCTAAAAGAGATAGGAATCACATTTACTGGAGGCATCGCTGGGGCGGGGAAGAGTTATTTAATAAGTGGTGGCAGGAAACATGAAGTTCCGGGCGATTATGGTAGTTGGCTATCTTCTGTGAAGAGCGATGGAAGTTTAGTGGAATCAGATGAGAGTCAGTTCTTTAATTCACCTACTAAAATAGATTTTTCACAATTAGAAGGCGTTACTGTTCAGGAATGGTTAGACAAGAATATCCATGACGCAAATGTTGCAGAAATAATTAAGTCAATTTTGAGACTAAATACTTACGCAAATGATCCAGATATTCAGAGCATAGGATCCGCACTTCGCCAAATCTATGTGGCTAGTCGACGTGGATATATATTTAGATGGAGGCTGGCAGACACTTGTAGACGGACTTCTAAAGGTAATCAAAAATGCAAATGTAAGGATTGCCATGGGAGAAAAGGTAACAAGGGTAAAAAGAACAGATTCTTCTGGATGGCTAGTTTTACTGTCTAACAAAACCCAAGTATCAGCAAAGATTGTTGTAATAGCGGCAGGTCCAATGGATGCCTATAGCCTCTTCGATGACAAAGAGAGACCAGAGGTACTGTCCAAGGCAGCTAAGGAAGCAAAACCCGTACGGATGGTGTGTCTGGATGTTGCTCTTAGCAGTCTTCCGGACAAGGATGCATTGTTTGCTTTGGGAGTAGACAGTCCACTATACTTTTCCGTTCATTCTGCATATGCAAAGCTTGCTCCTGAGGGCGGGACACTAATCCATGTCTCGAAATATCTTGGTACTTCAATTGTACCTAAACCAAGAAAAGATCAGCCGGAGTTAGAGGAGCTCCTTGATTTAATGCAGCCAGGATGGAGACAGGTGCTTGTTAAGAAGAGACCACTGCCCAGCATGGTGGTGTCTAATGCTATTGTTACTGCTGCAACAGGCGGATTAGCCGGAAGACCTGATGTAAGGATTGCGGACAATTTGTACATAGTTGGAGACTGGGTAGGCAAGGAGGGATTATTGTCTAATGCGTCAGTTGCAAGCGCAAAGCACGCTGCCCAGCTAATTTTGAATGAGTGAACTATTTTTATCTCAATCAGGACAATCAATATCAAAGGATTAATCCTAAGTGTACATATGATACAGGAACATTCTTTTTTTGGACGTCGAGGAATAAATTCAAGGATTGAACCTCACATCTTAGCAAAATTACTAAATTTAGTTAATAATGAATAATAGATAATTTAGCGCGACCTTTGATCTTCACTTATCGAATCGAATCCGTCGGGAACCGGGTTGTTAACAATTCGGATCGAAAATATAGGAGTATGACTTGATAAAGAGATTTAAAAACATGTGAGACAAATTAGATAGAGAAAAATGCATTCAGTTTCAGGATTTTTTTTAATTGTCACTTTCTTTATTATAGGCCTATCGATTTTGGCAGTATATACAACCACTCTAGCAACCGAACTTGGCCTAACAAAGGATGATATGCAGATTTCTTCTCTTACCCATTTAACGAAATCGATGGATTGGGAAAATGACTATAACGAAGAAAAAATTGGTGAAAGAATACTGAAAGCTCAGCTTGACGATCTGAATATTACTCTTCAAGGTAATTATACTAAAAAGAATATCACTGAAATAGAGAATAACTTTGCTATGTATAAATCTCATCTTGAACATCTTGAGGCGAGTGTAACAGCAAACGGTTCATTGTTAAATCTAAAGCACAAAGCAGAATCTGAATATGACAGGTTTCTCCATTCTGTAGTTGATATTTCCGATATATCAAAGATGATAGGAATATACGAACTTATAACTATTCTCCTAATCATAGGTGCAGGGTTAGGTGGAGTATCAGAAATTGCACGGAATAAATTGTTAGGATATCCAGCATTTATAATTGGTGGAGTAGGATTAATAGTACTGTTTGTGATAACCTTTGTACCATCTATACTAATATAAAGACCTGTTTATTGAAATTTTCAGGTCTTCGGACGTCGGTACCTACGCCGCTATAGGTCCTAAAAGTAGGTTAAAAAATTTAGCATGTATATACTCTATAAATCCTAGATAAGAAATTCTAATTCATTTTCCATTTATTATACATGCTATATTATGATGAAACCTATTCTAAGACTGACTTCGGTGCGGATCCGTCGGGAGTCGTATTGTTAACAATTCGGATCCAAAGTGTTCGAGACAAATTGTCTCTATATAAGTAGATTCGGATATTTCCATTTACTGATTTTCTATGTTACTAAAATGAGACTAGGACTCGAAGTCTTGCTGGTACGTGTAACCAGCTGTTGCCCACTGCAGTTAATCCACAAGTTACAGAATCAATTACACAGTCTAACATTAAAGTTATTGTGCGAGGCATATATTTACTAGACTGAGGAATTAGCTCTGTAAACGGTGACTCTGTGCATTGACTAATTTGTCAATAATAAACTGGTCTGATAAAGTTCCATCGTTATCATAGAAGGTGCAATTTAATCTTGTGCCGTTGTTTGCCAACTCTAAATTCAAGAAACCAAAACCTCTATGCTGTGTTACCATGTAAGGAATTCTTACTTCAAAGTTATGAAGTTCTGCTCCTCCAGTTCCAATAGTAGCAAAGATGGTTCCATGAAATTTATTAATATCGTAATTGTAATTGTTTTTGTTTGGATTGACTATTATAGGGGTCTCTGAATCCTTGTCGTTGTATAATATTGGATAACTTCTTTCATAATTATGACTATGCGCCTGTAATACCAGATCCACATTATATTTATCAAACAAAGGATGATACACTTCTCTTAGAGTTACCCTCGGACTACACCCTTTACAATCATTTGGAGAAATATAAGCAGGTTGATGGTATGAGATTATTATCCAGTTGATGGTTGAATTTGTTGATGTGTTTTCTAAATCTGACTTGACAAATTCATATTGTTTAGAACCTAATTCATATGGTAATTCTGTGGACATTATCAGAAAATGAATATTGACGTGATTAAATGAATAAAATTCGCTTGACATGTTGAAATGCTCCATATATTGACTAGCACGAAAATCATTGTCGTGGTCTCCCCGTACTATCCTAGTTATAGTATCTACGGAAGAAATTATATCAAGCCAACATTCTGCAGTTCTCTCGTACGAGAGGTCTCCAAGTGCAAGAATTTGTTCCGGTTTCTTACTTAAAATATTTTTTAAAGTGTTCTTGGAATTATCATTACATCCCCAGTCTCCGACAGCGGCAACGTTAAATAAACTTGAATATGCATACTGAGGAATCATGGGTAGTAAAGATAAGCCGATATAAAAGAGAAGATAATGGTAGACCAAGATTATAGATGTAATTGTATTTGGTATTTAACCAGTTTCTTTAGTTTCTTAACAATTATTGGATAAGAAAGATGAACGAGGATTACAATACACGAGTATTTTTGAGCCGGTCGGTACCCACGACGCTATCGGTTGTAAAAAAGGGTTCCTACCCTTTAGGGTGGACAGTAAGCTTTATGATTTTTCCTTTTTAAGAACTTTGATCACAAAAATAATCTGAAAAAATGGGTATAAGGTAGCTACGGTAACTCGGGATCTATATCTTCAACCATTTGCTCTACGGCATCATTAAGGTTGCATTTGTCAATATCGTTCAGTAGGTCATTGATGTGACGGTCGATTATATCTTGATACGTGTCAGGTTCTACACCATTTTCATTTAATTGATGCTCATTTTCTGCTATATCGTCCTCAGGCACAAGCGGCAACAATTGATCCCATGTTATAAGCGCAAAAGCAAGGTCTTTGCAACCAACTTTTACTTTGTCTGCTATAGCGGTAGATCCTATCGAAGTTGTCGTTACTAGAACGAAGATTCCAATAAGAAATACTGCTAAAATTTTTTGTGCATTCAAGTTAGGAAGATGAGATACTTGGAATAGTTATATACATTGCTTATACTCGAGTAAGTGATCAATAAATAAGTAAATTTCATAATTAGGTAAGAATCAAGTCAATTCTCCATCTCACATACAGAAAATCTCGAAAAACCGACTGGTGCAGGGCACCATTTGTTTCTTGTTCTCAGGGTAATTGTTGTAATGGCATTAGCAAAAAATTTTCAGGTCTTCGGATGTCGGTACCTACGACACTATCGATTCTAAAAATAATTGGTATTGCTGTTTTTCTTAATTATACTTGCTTATGTTTGTCTTAGTGTGGCACGATTTTACACTCGCAGGTTTCCTGGGGATCGTTACAACTTTTACAATTTTTTGTTTCCGAATCTACAGGACCCCAACAGTGGGAACACCCCGTATTTATGACATCATCGTCTGCCATTAACTGCTAAATCCAGTGATACGATATAACCTTTTACTCAATTATTTAATCATAGCCAAACCCAGATTATTATATAATACTAGGTTTATGAGGCTAGAACTTCTAAAGACAAAGTATTCATAGGATGTCGTATCAATAAACAAGAATGTCAAAAGAAAATAATAATGATGATCATAGATCGGATGAATTTCTGGAGAAGATTAATGAAATGACAGGAGAAGATTACAAGACCTTTTATAAATACGAAATTGGAAATCAATTAAGATTTACTAATGACCAAATTGATGGTGCCGTAGAAGACCTACGTACTCGCGGTTTAATAAAAAAATTAATAGGAAAAATTCGTATAACTGAAAATGGAAAAGAAACAGCCAATAACATAAACTACAAAAATTTTGACTAAGGGGCGTTATACGCATGTTTTGAATGATTTGTTTTGTTTTCATTCGATCAATCATATTCAAGGCTAAGTTGTTCATTTGATATTAAACGTTAGAATTTCTAATATCGTACGTATCTGAGTGGCGAATTATCAGCAACTGTAGTTATTCCAATTAATCTTGCAAGGAAATACAAAATTGACAAGCCGGCGAACATCATCATAGAAGACAATGGAGATGGCGTTTTAATTAGAAAATTGGAGATTGGTCAAAAATAAAAATTTAGCATGCATATACAGTATAAATCTGATAGAAATTCTAATTCATTTTCCATTTATTATACATGCTATATTATGATGAAACCTATTCTAAGACTGACATCGGTGCAGATCCGTCGGGATTAGGTCCCTGCATGTAGTAGGGTTCTACTAATTTGTATTTAGTTTTTCTTTTGTTACGTCAGGAGTTTTCTAGAAATGACAAAAACAATTTCTGATGATTACCAGACTTTGGAATCAATACTAATCTTCGAATACCACTTACAATAATTACGATAGTTCTAGTTTGAGACCTTTCTATATCAAATTACGAATCGCTAAGTCCAGCTATTTATTTTATCTTTTCGAGCATAGCCTCAATTTTTTCTTCTAAACTAAGGATCTTATTCAACATGGTTTTATTACGCTCCTCCAGATCTGCAATGTGGTTTAGAAGTTCATCCTGTTTCTCTGAAGTTTTTTTCTGTCGATTGTAGACCCACCATGTTATGACTGAACCAATCACTATGCCTGCCACTAGACCAACCCAGGTACTCCCTGCATTAGATATATCCATATCCTTGGTACAGTCGCCACCGAATAAGTTCCGTAGTTCATACATGCACCCCCAAAAGGAAAGAATTTCAAACAAACTATCATTATAACGATAATAGTTAGTGTTATAAATTTGCGCCTTAATGTCTAACTTGACCCTAAAGTAGGTAAATAGAATTGCCCTTCTATTACACAACCGACATGCGCTAAAACAAAATGATCTAGTCAGTATCCACGACGCTAGCGGTCCTTCGCGCGCAGCTCATATGACAGGTTTTAATAAAATGCTCCCAATCTGTTGTCAATGACGGCGGTTCCGGTAGGGTTATCTTTTACTCCAGATCAGCTGAAAGCATCAAACAGTTTTCTCTGATGTCTTTTTTCAGTTTTAAAATTAAAATGTCGTCTCTTTTTTCATATGGTTTTAGTTTCTCCGCATGTAATCTCCGTATAGTAAAAAATTTGCTAAATACTCACGGGATTAATTGTTCCTTAATTCAATAACAAAATCTCCAGGTTCCAATAAGGTCAAAATAGTTATTGACTCTGCGATTCCTACAAATGATGCTTAAGTGCAATAAAAATTGCATAATACACCAAATATTCATGTAAGAGCATATCTTTTCCTTGTTTCAATTTCATCTATCCTCTGCAAAATTTTATCCAATTCCTTTGAGTTGACAGATTTATACCCATCCAAGAAATCACCAAAAAATTCAGAATAATAGCGATAATAAGTACTCTTCAGAATTTCCTTGAATAATCTTATGTCCATAGCTTTGTCTTCTCTACGTGTTGAATGGAAAGAGAGTCCCATATCTATCATCGTAATTTTTCTATTTACAATGAAATTCGCTGGAGTAAGATCCCCATGTATTATGTTGAACAAATGAAGGGTGGAAACGAACCTTCCGATGTCATTACAAATTGATGATGTCAAAACTTTGCTTGCTCTTGTTCCAGGAATAAATTCCATGACTATCTCAGCACGAAAGGGATCTACGAAATAAATGTATGGTGTTCTTAAGCCAAATTCTTTTGCCAGCGTAATCATCTTAGATTCGCTGATGGTTCTCCTCCTTCTCAGGTCGTCATCAAGCATCCTATGTCGATATATTTTTGGAATTCTAATTTTTGAAATTGCCTTTTTATTATACCATTTAGTCAAGTAAATGTTTGATTCGGCTCCTTTGAACAACAGTTCGACATAATAGTGCAATGATAATATATCCAAAGTCTGGAAATAAAAATATGGCACCACAAATAGACCCAAATCCGGGAGAAAAATTGGTTCTTGAAGAAGATTGCTCTGAAGTAAAACTTGGTAGTGGGTTTTTAAGTTTAACCAATCAAAGGATTATTTTTGAAAAAACAGAAGGGAATCTTACGACTTTAAATAAAAAGATGGGAAACGTTTTATTGAATACTACGTTAGATAGAGTGAGTAAAGTCAATTCTGAAGGCTTCATACTTACGAAGGTCGTAGTAGAAATAGGTAATACAAAATATAAATTCAGTGTATTTAGCAGCCAAAAGTGGGCAAAAGAAATAGAAACCCAAAAAGGATTATTCAAAAAGGATTAGATAATCATTATAAGGCAATGATATTGCTAAACCAATTTACTACAATGCTTTTCTTCTAATCATACTACCGCATATTGTTAATGAGAAAATATCTTCAAGAATAATGTAGGTGTCGGTATCTTTTCCTGAGCCTTACTAAATTCTAGGAAAAGTATGGGTGGAATTTGGTTTCGTCTTCAGCTTAATATCGATTTGACATGCGGGATTTGATCATCATTGGATTGTTTACTTTTGGCTCATATTCATATGCATCTCCGTCATAGTCTTGTTACCCATATGAGACATCATCTTCATGACATCGGCCCTGGCTGGGATGATACCATATATTGGTGTATCACCAAAGTGATTGTCGGTTTTAGTTGCGTCTAGTGATAATGCAATAACGTGATTGTTCATTACTTTTATTTCAACTGGTACTTCTTTAACGGGCCCTTCCTTTAGCGTTATTGTTACCGTTCCCTTATACGAAGTGGTGTTGTCTTGACTGTTAATATCACTCAGTGAAAAATTAGAAATTACATGTTTATGCATTGCAGATCCATCTAACATGGACATATAGAACCATGAATCAAACTTTGCTGGATTTGTCTGATTGAAACTATCTTTTGTTTTATTTATAATATTTGTGAACCAATGTCCAGATACAACCCATTCAGGTTTCCCTTGATTGTTATTTTGAATGCTTGAAATAGCTCCAAAGACCAAATCCTTGTGATCCTGCCACTTGTTTGTGTTTGCTTCACTCATATTCATAGATAGTATCGCTACAGTTATGCTTCCCGTTACAACTACCAGTGTCGTAAACAGAAAGACAGATTTTCGATAAGAATGTTTATTAAACATACGGAATACTTAAACTGATAAATTATTAAAACCTACCGGATTAAGGTTCTGTTAACTTGAAAGGCGATAGTAATAGGTGTTAACAGAACCCGGAATAAAATCGTGAAGTCCGTAGAATTTGGTGGCTTTGAAGTTACTCAAAATTTTGTGTCAATAGTATTCTTAAACTTAGTTTCTCCACGAAACATCCACACTATCGACTCTCCATGATTGTTTGACAAAGGAATTAGGTATGTCTACAAAATTTTTTGATTTCAAACAGGACAGTATTCCAGTCCAGGCTATTTGTACTCCATTATCTCCTGCAAATGAAATAGGACATGAATTGAACTTTACTTTATGTCTTAGGCATGCAAGATTGAGCATATGGGAAAGTTCTTTGTTTGCAGATACACCACCAACTACTAGTAGTTCTCTTTTTTCAGTAGCAGAGAGAGCTCTCTCAACAGCTTCAGTTATCATGGCAAATGCAGTCTCTTGAATTGAATAACACATATCTTCATACCTATATTTATTAGTTGAAATTAATCTCTTAGCAGCAGATAGTATCCCTGAGAAAGTAACATCATTACCCTTTATTGAATATGGTAACGAGATATAATTTTTAGATGATTTATTTGCTAGCCTTTCTATCTCTGAGCCACATGGTGAAGCTAATCCTAGGTGTCTGCCAAATTGATCGAGAAGTTGTCCTAATGTGATATCTAAAGTTTCTCCTATAACACGCCATCTTCTGTTGTTAAATACCAGTATCATAGTATGACCTCCTGAAACTAAAAGGACTAAAGAATCAACACCACCGGTTAGGGTCATTCCAAGTTCAATATGTCCTAATGCATGATTTATTGGGATTAATTTTTTATCATAAAATGAAGATATAGATCGAGCAATGACAGCGCCAATCCTCAAACATGGCCCAAGACCCGGACCAGCAGAATAGGCAACAATGTCTAGGTCCTTGTATTTAATTTTAGATGATTCTAAAGATTGTTTCAGTACGTTTATTGCCACCGAAGCATGATGACGAGCTGCTTCTCTGGGATGGATCCCTGAGCCGTCAGCAGCTTTGAAACTATCTCTAACGTCAGAAAGAATATTGGGATATTTTTCATAATCCGAGTACTTTATTACAGAACAAGCAAAAGTGTGTGCCGTACTTTCTATTCCAAGACATAACATTATCATTACTTCCTGCTTGCTGCAGAGACAATTTTAACTACGTCACTATTTTTTAATTTATGATCAGCTCCCAATCTCCTTTTTGTTCTTACATCAATGGCGAAAAGGAAACCTTTTCCCAATTCGTCATGTATAACATGGGCTAAGTCCTTTGCAGTTGAGTCCTCATTTAGTAAATAAGCTTCCGGAAGAATATTGCCTTTTTTATCGGTTAACTTTGACTCATCTTCGACAGGATAGACAACTATCTTCTTTAGCAGATCAAAACAAGCTACATTTAATATTTCTTGTACTCCAGTTGAACCATATTTTTTAATAAAACTTGAGACAATTTGAAGTGCTTGCCTCTGTTTTTCGCTTAATTGCATATTTTCTTTAATTTCGAATGAATCGTCTCCTGGAAGATAATGTAAGAACCCATTCTTTGCAGCTTTCCGTAATAACACTTCTAACTCTGAAGTACAAGGTATTACATGACTGTATTTTTCCATGATTTTTTCCAGATTATTTTGAGATGTTAAAACGTCTGCCTTGTTAGCTGCAATAACTACAGGTTTTTCAATTCTTCTTATACTTTGACAAAAGTTGAATAATTCCTGCTCTGTCCAAGATTTAATTTTCTTGTTATGTAAATTGAATATGTTCAGTACCTTATCTATAGTCGATTCTGTGACTCCCAACCCCGATAATCTTTTTTTTAATATTTGAGCTGTATTAAGCCCCGAAGAATCAAGCTCTCTTATGTGATCCCAATCTCTTTTAATAATTGAAACAAGCCATAGATCAAATTCTTCATCGACAAATCTTAGGTCTTCAAGTGGATCGCCCGTACCTGGTGTCAACGGCCTTCCTTCAAAGTCAGTTGAACCTGAGATATCAATAACGTGTATAAGGGCATCGGCTTGCCGTGCATCATCTAGGAATTTGTTTCCAAGCCCTTTTCCCTCATGAGCTCCAGGGACTAGACCAGCGACATCAATTATTTGAATTGGTATATACCTTATTCCATCAACGCAAATAGAATGAACTGGATTATCCTCAACCCCAAACTCTGTACACACGCATTTTGTTCTCACGTGGCAAATTCCAAGGTTAGGTTTCACTGTTGTGAACGGATAATTTGCAATGTTGACAATGTTTTCTGTTGATGCAGAAAAAAAGGTAGACTTACCTACATTTGCCTTACCAATTAACCCTATGAGCACTTTGTAAGTTTATTATAATTCATAATTTAAATTGTGTTTTCACATAATAATTATTCCCACATTTAAGAAAATAAAAAAAAGGTAAAGAAACGAATATGATTCGTCACATTCTCACGGTAACAAATCCAAGGTCATCTTTATTTCCGCTATCTCTTTTATTATCGCACTTCTGTCCATTTCATCAGTAGTATACTTCAATAGCCTCTCACATGCATCTAGCTGCCATAACATAATATCTTTCCTGTCAAGACACAAGCTGTGATAGGAATCAATAAATGAATAGGCTATCGTTATACCATTTTCTTTACATCCACAAGTTTTCGCTTCAATATGCAGCGGCGATTCCATATATGCGATATTCAATATCCAGTCAACTCCTAAAATTATTGAACAATTTCAGTGCAACACCTCAAGTATCCTATAATCGAAACGATAGTTTTTATCCTCGCCAATTGGCATACAATCAATTTTTCCCTTGTGACAAAGAGGACATTTAGTATCGGTCATTTCGTTCTCGAAATATGATGCACACCACAAACAAGAGTCGCATATCAGAAAATATCTCTCTTTCGCAACTTTTGCATAATCGTTTGTGTCGATTTGTTGATTTATTTCAACTGACGGTGGTGTTCTCCGTATAGCATTAACCGATACTCCTACGTTGCTTTGCTCATCTGCCAAAAGCTGGCCGCCTGAAGAAGTAATATGATTTTTTATATTACAATCTTCAGAATTTTGAAACATAACATTAATCACTAAGAATGCAAAGTCATTGTATTTAACATAGCATGAATTAAAAAGTAAAATTTGAGACAAATTTTTTTATACGATTCATGTGCAATTAATTGCATGAATTTTATTCTTGTTTACCACTCAGTCAAGGTGGTTTTGTGAGTAAACGAAAACAACAAACAGAATCCCTTACCTTAAGGATAGACAAAGGACTAATAGATAAGTTACGTAAAGAGTCCGAACAGAAGATGGTATCAATAAATAGCCTAACAAACCAAATTATTAAATCATATATTAAATGGTACTCTCCGGCGCAAAGGGCTGGAATTATGTTTGTTCCAAAATGCTTGTTAATTCCACTTATTAACACTCTTGCTGAGTATCAGATTCTAAACATTGCGGATGAGTTTAGGAAAAGTGGGTATGAAGAAACACTGTTGATGATGAGTAAAGAATATTCTTTACCAGTAATCCTTGACCTCTTTGATTCATGGCTAATTGTGTCAAACATGCAGTTCGATCGTGAATCTAGCGAAAATTCTTTGACTTACATAATAAATCATGGAATGGGGAAAAAATGGTCTCTTTTCTTAGAGAAGGTGTTTTGGTACATGGTTAAAGATTTGGACTTAACCGGAGCTACATTCGATGTAACAGATGGTACTGTAACCTTCAAGATTAACTTATGACTATAGGTAGGTAAGTCATGTTTTCACATTGCAACTTAATCCATGAGCGTAGAAAAGTAATTTAATTATTACAAATCATTAAACCATGAAGGATGTCTTACTTCTATTGCATACCTGAAGGTTTCATCAAAGTAAAAATCATAATTCCTAACTTAACCTTTTGAGTCGGGTTTCAACCTCATCAAAAATCATATTTGCTTAAACACAAAATTTAATTTCTTTTCAGATCATAATATTGATACTTGGCCGGCATTTTCGCAATTGCAAATTATACATCTAACAGAGAAACCCTGATTTCGTATTTCATTAATTCATTGCAAATGCTTCAACATAGAGGCAAGGCTTATTGGAAAATAATTATAGATAATTTGGTTTCGAGTGGTATTGGATCATTCCCTGGCGATGGATCAATTCTAAAGCTGGTAGATAATAACAGTAACCTTCAACATATGGTAGGATTGGGCTATTTATCTAAGAGAACTCCAAGATTTAAAAGTATGAATAAAGTAAATGTGATTCTTGATGGTTTCTTTGTAGACATTGAAAAATTACATCTCCACCCCCTTATAGGGAATTCTTCAAGTGCTGACTCGCTATACAAGATTTATTGCATTTTCAAAATACTGCTGATAGATAAAGAAAATCCTGAAAAAGCTTGTGAATTTTTGGATAGACATCTAAGAGGAAATCTTACTATGATGTATGATGGAAAAACCTATTCATATAGAGATTCTACTGGTTTTAAACCACTTGTAAGTGGTACTGACAAAAACAAATCAATCTCTATAATAGCTTCAGAAAATTCGCTTCGCATTCCTTTTCCAAAAATGAATTTTCAAGACGTAGGGCCAGGACAATTAATCAAGATGGATACTGAAATTGGACAGGAAAAGATACTATCACTTCCTACGACCAGGACAATGATAGATCCATTTGAATTCATACGAGAATCTCATGTTACTGCAACTATAGGTGGAAAGGGAATTTATGAAGTTAGAAAAAAAATTGGAAAAGTACAGGCAGATTTCCTTTCAAGATATACTGACATTGATATTGAAGCAGCTTACGCAGAACCCGATTATCCCAGACCAATGACACTTGGTTTTAGCGCAGAGTATCGGAATCACCTTCCAAAATTTGACTTGGGTGAGGCTATAATCAATGATAGATACGATGATTCTGATCGCATGATTGATTTTTCCGAAAATATTAGTAAGAATAAAATGATAACTTCTGGAAAATCTTTAAAATACATCCTTAAACATAAAATTAGTCAGAAAAAGATTGGTCTGATTCAAGGAACAATTCAAACTGGAATAACTACTAAAGAATCTATTTATTATTTAAGAAAGGCTGGTGTTGGATCAGTTTCTGTTATCGTTAGCTACGTTCCTACAGTAGATGGACGCCAAGTAGGCCTTTATACGCAAAATAGAGAATTGATTGCTCATAAATACTTTGGACAAGTAGCATCTCTCGAGGAATTAAATACCAGGATTTCCAAAGAGTTGGGTGCGGATAAAGTATTTTACAATTCTCCTTCTATTCTCTCTAAAGGTATCGGAATTTCAGAATATAATTTATGGTTTCCTGAATGGGTTCGATTTTTAGAGTATGACAAAAGATGACATTTAAACGCGATGCTGATCTAAATCATTGGAAGAATGATCCAACTAAGAAAATCACAATATTGAAAAAACAAGTTGTAGACGGCATAAATATTAATAACTTTGAAATTAGACAATATGTACATCACTGTTCCTTTCAACGGGATCATACAATTTATACTATTTATATGGAAACCGACAATAATAAGATTGAAACAAAGTATAATCAGGGAATTCAAATGAATAATAATAATATTGAGAACATAGCACTGTGTATTACAAACCTAAATGGGGTTTATTCAACGATAAACCGCTTACTAATAGAAATTAATAGATAGTTTACAATTTAAGGGAGGCTGTTGCAAAATGCAGTGAAGTCATTTTTTCTTCTCTTTAATTTCAACTGGTATCCCTATCGCATAAAGCAAAATTATAAGTATCCATTCTATCATATAATTTCTATCTATGTTTCACATTTTTCCCTTAAATTTGAAAAAGGTTCTGGATCTAATTCTGATTCTCAGTCTACTAACAGCCTCCTACTTGATTCTGCGGATCGTAATGGATCATATCTGAAAGTGGTAAACAGTTTGCTGTGGTTATACGGCAGCCACTTGCCATTTTAGTAACTCATTCGTATCTTTGCGTTGCAAAGATACATTCTTGTACATAGGTTTAAATGGATCTCAAAGATGGGTGACATTCGAATAATTTGGATACTGATGGCGTTGCGCGAAATGATTAAGGATTTCGACAAGGGCGATATATTAGTCTCGATTAAGAAAGCAAAAAGTGAAAAAAAGTAAAAATTTCATGAATTCAATAGGTATTAATCCTATTCAAACCCTTCGATAGAGTTAATGAAAAATGAACTTATTGTACTTTCCTTAATAGTGGTAACGATAATAGTGGCTGTAACAATGACTTTATACGCATGGGCTGTTACCGTCAAGAACTATTGTTACGATCAGGTTGGTGATGGTCACGATTGTTTCGAGACTAATCAAAAATGCAAAGCTGAGCAGAAAAAAGATGAGATAGCGGAATCCCCGTGTTATAATCAAAATAATGAATAGTTAAGAATTTATTATTTATTTGACAATATTGCCTTTTACTAAGCATAGCAAGAATGAAAAATCAAAAAATGTTTAACTATTTGATATCAGAAGAAAGCGAGGTTTTAACTTTTTAAATATTATTTCTTTATCTGTCATTCCGACTAATGATAATCCTTTATTAAGTAACTTATGTTTTATTTCCTGTGTTAGCTTGTCCTTCTCTAATATTATTATCATTTTGAAGCTTCTCTCCTACTACCACTATTAATAGCCAATAAAACTTAAAACAATTATACTATCTGATATGCCACACAGGACTGCCCATCAGTGTATTAATAGTCTAATGAAACTTCTATTATCTGAACAATATTTCCTTGTCTTTATTTTCGTTTAATATCTTTGTCTTTTTCTTGCTCTATTCTATCTCTTAGTTTCTGCATTTTTTTCATATATCGAGATTTCTTGACTTTGTTATATATCATAAGATGTATAAGTATTAATTATAATAGAAGTAATTATAGATCTACAGAAACTCATCTAGTCGTTCTTTTCACTGAGATTATTTGGTATTCACCATAAATTTATTCAACGATAAATCGATTAGTAATAGAATTGAACTCCTAATAACAATTTAATAACTTGATAATTTAGGAATCTTTTTTACTCCAAAATAATTGTGTTTTTTATTTGTTAAAAAATTAATTTAATTTAAAATATTTAGAAAAAATCCTTAAGAAAAATCAATAAAATAGAGTTTTATTTTTAAATCTAATGAGCCTTGTTGGGTCTTTAATTATACAAAATTGACGTAAGGAGTAAAATATATTTGACCAGAATAACTATTTGACTTTCAGCCTCTCAAGCTACCAACATAAGAGGATCTGCTACTTTGCAAAATCAACCCATTTATCTCAAGGCCATTACTCTCAAAGACATTAGCGATGTTGATTCGATTAAAAATGATGCAAAAAAACACATGATTTTGATAGTACGAATAACACCCATGGCCCAGAAAGATATTGAAACATTACGAAAGGCTATAGATGATTTATATAATTTCGTTAAATCGACCGGAGGTGATATTGCAAGATTGGGTGAAGAACGCGTAGTGATTACACCACCAGCCGTAAAAATATGGAAGGGAGTACATGATCTCAAATAGCTTCTCTATAAAATCATAGCACCTTTATTGATTCTCCAACTAGTGGATGAAAACTCTGGATCTTGAATATCTTGTTAATAGAATTAGATAGGTTTTGACATTTCTTTCCTTCTCCATGATTGGTTATTACTTTTTTTAGTTTTGGTTTTAACCGGTTTATGTAAGCTAATAATTGATTGTAATCACTATGGATACTAAATCCTGGTATCACATCAACGTTGCATTTAATATCAAGATTTTTTCCTCCTATGGTAATATTACGTTCTCCTTCCTGAAGTAGTTTTCCGGCCGTAGATTGAAATTTCTCAGACAGTAGAATAACCTTACTCAGACTATCATTTGCTATTTGACTCAAATATGTCACGGATGGCCCATCCGTAAGCATCGAAGATGGACACAATATTATTGATCTCTCCCATTTAACGGATGGTTCTAATTTTACTAAGCTGTTAATAAAAATTGGATCTTCAGTCTGGTCACTTATTCGTTGTTTAAGGGGCTTTGATAAGTAATCCGAATAAATTTCATAAAAATTAAACATATCCATTATTTTTTCGTCCACAAAAATATTGTCAGGATTTATTTTATTGATACTTCTTAACATTCCCAATGTTACACAAATTTCTTGTGATAGACCAACAATAGGGACGGGAATCAACAATCTTCCACCTTCTTGAATAGTTGAATTGATACTTTTGACTAAAGTTTCTTCTGCTACTTCTCTTGTAACAAATTTATCATCCCTATTTCCATTTGTACTTTCTATTACTAGTGTTTCTGCTCTAGGGAAATTCCAAAATGCATTATCCACAGTATTCAGTCTTCCAAATTTTAAATCAGCTGTATACACAATATTGTGATCTCCATTTCCAATATGCAAGTGCGTGGAAGCAGAGCCAATCATATGTCCGGAATTTGCAAATGTTATTCTAACATCTGGAGAGATATCTGTTACTGCACCATAATTTAGAGGAATTACGTGAGTAATTAAAGTTTCTATATCTCTTGTAGAGTATAAAGGTTCTTTACTCCGAGAAACATAATCCCGGAGTATTGATATCATAATTGGAAAAGTGGGTTCGGTACAATATATGGGACCATCATATCCATACTTGCACAAAATTGGAACGGATCCGCAGTGATCCAGATGGGCATGTGAAATAATAACTGCGTCTATTTCGTTCATGCCTACCCCATAAATATCTAGTCGTGGCAGTAAGTCGCTATCTTCATGTTCATAACTTTTAATTCCAAAATCCAATAAAATTTTACTTTCGTGAGTAACGATTAACATTGCGCTTCTACCAATTTCTGAGAAGCCTCCCAAGCATACAATACTTGCTTCTTCAGAACCAGACAATTTTTGTCTAAATATTTTTTCACCAACTCGTTTGTAAAAATACATTCGATCTTCCGATGCACTATGCAATATTTCATTTACAGATTTGAGAAGCTTCAGATTTTTTGGAGCACGCCTATATATTAATTTCCAACCTGTTTTTTCTACTAGAGGAATCTGTAGCTGATTCAGCTCTGTAAGAGTTCTAAAATCGTTGACAAAAACTGTCGTCTCTCCTAGAGCGGGATCAAAAAAAATTTCAGAGAGACCATTTGGATTGGAACAGCTAGAACGAATTATTTGATTAACTGATTTTTCAGATGATCTGATCGATGTATCGGTTCTGATAACTATTCTTTTTTTAATTGCATTCACCATTTTAGAAATAATCTCTTGATTTTCTAACAGGATGGTGGGTTTTCTTGAATACAGTACGATAAAAGGCCCTTCATATTCTATTTTGGTTATTTCAGATTCTGATGGAATGTTATTTAGAATAGCAGCAACAATGTTTTGATTTCGTTCTTCATCTTGTACTCTATCATACATATCAATAATCACTAACCTATATTCTCTTCATGTAAAAGTTTGTACAATGGATTATATAGCGAGCTAATTAAAGGTTCTCAAAGCATACATCCGATTAATAGCATGTCGAATGCCGTTAAGTGTAGAATTTATTTAACTTCCTTTGCCATATTCTTCCCTTTTCGTTTACAAAGCGATAGAAATAAAATGAAATATAACAATTGTATATCAAGGCTAATTGACATCGAACCCCAACCACCTGATGGAATTACCAAGAAAGATACTGATTGGTAACGATGTAATCCATCAACTTGGATCGTTTATTAGAGATCTGAATGATAAGGCCACAATAGTCATTGTGATCTCTGGAAATACTGTAAAAACAAGAGTTGGAGAAGAATGTGTAGAAGCTCTAGACAGGTCTTTTTTGAAGCATAAGTGGATTGAGACTCCAAATGCTTCGATGAATGATATTAATTCTTCTCAATCAATGATAAAAAAAGAACAGCCCAATTTCATTGTAGGCGTTGGTGGAGGAAGATCAGTCGACGTTGCAAAAATGATTTCTTTTAATCTTAATATTCCATTTATTAGTGTGCCCACTTCCGCATCACATGATGGAATCTCAAGTCCATTTGTATCCATTAAGGGGAGGGACAAACCATACTCGCTCAAAGCTCATGCCCCTATTGGTGTTATCGCAGATACCAAACTCATTTCAGAAGCCCCGTACAGACTTCAGGCAAGTGGATGTGGTGATCTAATCGGAAAAGTCACGGCAGTTAAAGATTGGGAATTAGCAAGAGATGATAATAATGAATACTTTGGAAGTTATGCTGCCAATCTTGCGAATATGAGCGCAAAAATAATTATAGAAAATTCTAGTAAACTAAGCGATCGTGCTCACATAAGGACAATTGTCGAGGCGTTAATAAGTGCTGGGGTTGCTTCTTGCATAGCCGGCAGTAGTAGGCCTTGTTCCGGTTCAGAGCATTTGTTTAGTCACGCATTAGAATATGTTTCAAAAAGTAATTGTGGATTACATGGAGAAAGAGTTGGCGTAGGTACAATAATCATGTCAAAAATTCACGGCCTAGATCATGACATCATCATCAAGACCTTAGAAAATATTAAAGCTCCGACTACTGCCAAGGAGCTTGATGTGACTGAGGAAGAGATAATAAAATCATTATTAATCGCTCAATCCCTCAGACCAGAAAGATATACGATTCTTAATAAGATAAAGATGGATCAAGATTTGGCTAGAGCACTTGTAAAATCAGTAAGCGTGATCTAACAAAACATGGAAAAAGATGAACTGATTTCTAATAGTGAGAGAGACCTATCTATCACAAGGGCCTATTTCTTTTGTGCTTTTGCTTCGTCTGGTTGTGCTTTTGCTTCGTCCTTTTGTGCTTTTGCTTCGTCTGGTTGTGCTTTTGCTTCGTCTGGTTGTGCTTTTGCTTCGTCTGGTTGTGCTTTTGCTTCATCCGTTTGTGCTTTTGCTTCGTCTGGTTGTGCTTTTGCTTCGTCCTTTTGTGCTTTTGCTTCGTCCTTTTGTGGTTTTGATGTCGGTTTAGATTTATTATAGATCTCTAAAAATTTTATACTCTCGATAGTCGGAATGAATTTAAATAAATCACCAGAAATTGCCTTTTTAATAACCTGCAGTCCATCAATCAAAAAAGATTCTTCAGGCAAAATAATGGTAAGTTCAGATTTGTTAAAAGATATTGAAATCTTATCGCTATCTGCTAGAAGCCTTCTTTTGACAAGAGAAGATGTTTTTTCTTCATCAGTTTTTAAGACCTTTAATATGTTGACATTGTAACTTAGTGTTTTCCCCGCTAATCTATGGTTAAAGTCGACCTGAACGCGTCCGGAACCGATAAACCTCACAAAACCGCGTCTATCGTCGATATCAACTACATCTCCAGCCTTTATTTCATCAGCTTTATCACCAAATTTTCTTTGTGGAATCATTCTGACCTTATTTGGTTCTCTTAAACCAAATGCCTTGTCAGGAGGGATATCAACATTCAAATTATCACCGATTTTTGCGGTGGATAGAAATTCGTCGAGTCCCTTTAATACCCATCCTTCACCTATCGAGACTAATCTAGGTTCATATTTTATGCTTGGATCGTACAGATTAGATTTTTTTGCATTTTCTTCAATAGTAGTTTCAAAAATTTCGTCTGAATCCTTTACCTTAGCAGTATAGTCTATAAGAATGAGTGAACCTTTCGTTATTGCCACGAAATTTGCTGTCGATTTACCATAATATTAAGCTTAACAACTCGCCGCTATGGAGTCAGAATAATGTTAGCAACTGACAATCCATCCTTTATTGGCGGCACGCCCAAGATTGACATCGATGATGAGATGGCAGAAAGAGTTCTCATAACATGGTAACTACTTACCTCGCCCATAGATCCTACTCTAAATACTTTTCCCTTAAGTTCCCCAAATCCGCCAGCTAAGAGAACCTTGAATTTGGTTGAAATCAGTTGTCGAAATTTTTTGTCATCAATGCCAGGAAGGTAATTTACCGCTATTACCACATTGCTTCTAGAACTTGCATCGGCAAATGGCGTAAAACCTAAGGCTTCCAGCCCTGAATAGAATGCATCAGCACACTTTCTATGCCGTTTAATCCTATTTTCCATACCTTCTTCAATAATAATATTTAATGCCTCTTGGTAAGCATAAAAAAGACTTATGGCAGGTGTGAAAGGGGTTTCAAAACTGTCACTGTAATATTTGAAATATCTCTTTAGATTCAAATATTGACTAGGCGGGGGATTTTCAATCATGTATTTTTTTGCTTCTTTGCTTATTGAAATTGGAGCTATTCCAGGAGGGGCGGCTAGAGCTTTCTGAGTTGCGGTAAAGCAGATATCTACATTCCACTTGTCTACAGGTAGTTCATCACCCCCCAGAATTGAGACTGCGTCTACAACAAAGTATGCTCCATGAGCTTTACAGATGTCACCTAATTTGGCTAAATATCTCAAAGTCGTACCGGTAGAAGTCTCGTTATAAACTACATATAGTGCCTTAATTTTAGAATTTTTTTCAAAAGCCTCTTCTATCCTTTCTATTGCCGGGTTTTGCCCATATGGTGAATTAATCCTAATAGTTTTCCCACCGTAGTTATCGATGAGATCTGCAAGTCTAGTACTAAACTCTCCATTAACAGGTATAACCACGACATCATCTTTTTTTATTAGATTTATAACTGAAGTTTCGACAGCGCCAGTGCCTGATGTTGTAAGTACTACAATATCACTTTCGGTTTCAAATACTGTTTGTGTCTTACTTACGATATCCTTGTATAATTTTCTAAAATCATCACTTCTATGGTTTATCATCGGACTTAGCATTGCATTAATAACCCTATTAGGAACATTAGTTGGACCTGGAAGCATTACAAGATATTCCAATTACATCCATGAAAAGATTATAGCCAATATTTATAATTACGTAAAAATTTGGAAAGAGACATAAATGATTTTATTTTGCTTTAATGTATGTTTAAAGAACGTGGGAGAAAGATCCTTGATTCTATAGCTGCCGGTGGATTTGATGCATTGATGGTTTTCAAGCCAGAAAATATTTTCTATTTGACAGGCTTTTGGGGTGAGTCAATAGCTATTTGCACACATGATGAAAACAAATTGTTTGTTCCCAAGTTAGAAAGCACCAGGGCTTTGAATGAATCAAAAAATTCTGAAACTATTACTTCTGTTGAACGTGGAGCAGGACTAATAAAGTCAATAATTCCTTATTTATCAAAATTCAGGTTCTATTCTGATTGCAGCGATTATGAAACAATTCGATTTATTTTACCATATACAGATATCAGTAAATTTGTCTTGGACGAAGGGCCATATCACAATTCTAGAATTATCAAAGGTGAGGATGAAATTCAAAAAATTAAGAACGCATCACGCATAATAGACAAACTTTACGAAATATGTAATGAGGAGATAAAGGAAGGACTTACGGAAAAACAATTGCAGTCAAAGTTACTCTATGAAGCAATGAACCTTGGAGCAACTTCTACCTGTTATCGCTATACTTTAAATCCATTCATTATAGCGGGTGGGTCAAATAGCGCTCTACCTCATTTCGAAACATCAAATAGAGAATTTACTGATGGGGATTTCATTGTAGTGGATTTAACTCTTAGATATGAGGGCTATATTTCTGATGCTACACGTACATTTGCGTTAAATAAGGTAAGTCCTGAAATGTCCGAAGTGTATGAAGTTGTGAGGAGATCTCAACAGCAGGGACTCGAACATGTAAAGGAAGGGACTGAATGTGGAAAAGTGGATGAAGCGTGCCGCAATGTGATATCCAATAAAGGATATGGAAAAAATTTTATACATTCTACAGGGCATGGAGTTGGTTTGGAGGTTCATGAACAACCATGGATACGTCAAAATGAGTCAAAGAAATTATCAAGAGACATGGTTGTTACCATTGAACCGGGCATTTACATAAATTCGAAGTTTGGTGTTAGAATAGAGGATACTATTTTGGTTAACGATAGAACCAACATCAATGATTTAACTCTGACCAAATTTACCAAAGACTTACTAATATTGTAATCAAAAATATTAATCGATATTTAGCTTTTTGCAAACAATCTTTACTAAATTTCTAGCTATTTCCCTCTTTGATTTAAGTGGAACATGGGTTATGTTCTTTTCTTTATCTATTATGTAGACATCGTTAGTATCAGAACCAAAGTCGCATCCTCTTCTTGAAACATCGTTGGCTACGATTAGATCACCATTACACTCTCTAAGTTTGTCAAAAGCTTTTTTTATCAACAATTCGTCTGAAATATCATACTCAGCTTTAAACGCCACCAAAAAAATTTTCTTATCAAATTCTTTTATTCTGTCGACAATTTTTGGCGTTGGAACAAGTTTAAGTGTCTTAGTTCCATTTCGAGTATCCATTTTGTAAGATCTGTTCTTGCTTGAATGTGATATGGAAAAATCTGCAACTGCGGCGGCATGAAAAACAACATGTTGTTTTCCTCTCATAATTCTTTCTCTCACGGCCCTAAACATTTCTTCAGTAGTCTTGACTCTTATAATATTCATTCTTGGATCATCTGGAATATTCAAGGTACCATGACCATAAACTAAAGTTACATTGAACCCTTTATCCAAGCATTGTTGTGCTATATTCAATCCCATTTTTCCGGAACTTAAATTGGTCAAAATTCTAACTGAGTCAATGTATTCAACAGTTGAACCTGCTGTTACCAATACATTCGCCCTTGATTTCATCCTTTCTTTCTTATTTCCAATTTTATTAATTACAAATTGTACTACACTATCTGCAGAAATTACTTTTGCTTTATCTTCTGATATCGATGGTTCCAGTATCGATACTCCTAATGACTTTAATTTTTGGATATTTTCTGCTATAATGATATTTTCATACATAGCCTCATGCATTGCCGGAGCAATTACAATCGGTATTCTTGATCCGAAAGCTACACTCAAAACAGTAGTCACAGGACTATCCTCTATTCCGTTGACAAATTTTCCCAAAGTGTTGGCTGTGCATGGATATACAAGGATAAGATCTGACTTGCCATAATTAGCGAGGGCAATGTGTTCCAATCCAGATGTAAGTTCTGTTACGGTTTTGTTTCCAGTAGCCCAATCCAATATTTCTTTCGTTAGTAACTTAGATTCGGTTGATTTTGACATCACCGGATACACTTCAGCACCGTTGCGCATCAGCAATCTACTAAGATCTATTGCTTTGTATGCAGCTACACTGGCAGTAATGCATAGGACAATTTTCTTTCCCGTCAAAGCATTGCTCTCCAAGCCTATAATCTCTTTTGAGACATGTTTTTCATTTTGAGAATTCTCATTTGAAGTATTCATGTCTAAACCCTTTTTAGCATTTTTTCTAATTTTGCATATTCTTCTTCTGTCATATGATATGTATGTTCTTCTTGCGGGAACTTGCCGGATTTAACTTCATTCTCGTATTGTTTTATTGCATCAAATATTTGTTCTGCCATGTTTAGGTATCTTTTGACAAATTTAGGTTCCATGTCTTGGAATAAACCCAACATATCATGAATAACCAAAACTTGTCCATCTACATGAGGACCAGACCCTATCCCAATTATTGGTACTTTGACAATTTTAGTTATAACTGATGAGACTTCACTGGTAACCTTTTCAAGAACAATACTAAAAACACCTGCTTCTTCTAAAGCTCTAGCTTCTCTTATCAGCATAACTGCATCCTCCGCCGTTTTCCCTTGCAAGCCATATCCATGATGTAAAGGGGTAGTCTGAGGTTTTAATCCAATGTGTCCCATAACAGGAATGCCAAGGCCCGTCAAATTTTTGATAATATCAACAATTTCCCACCCACCTTCTAACTTAACTCCATCACAGCCACATCTCAAGAATTTAAGAGCGTTTCTAACTGAATTAGACATACCAGTTTGATAAGATCCAAACGGCATGTCAGCAACTATTAATGGCCTTGTAATCCCATTTGCTACCCCTTTACAAAATGTCAACATTTCTTCCATACGTATTTTTCTAGTCGTATCATAACCTAACATCACAGTAGCTGCACTATCACCTACCAAAACTATATCCAAATCAGCCTCATTGCAAATATGAGATATAGAATAATCATAAGATGTTAACATTGTTATTTTTTCCTTGTTTTTTTTCTTATCCAAAATTTCAGAGATTGTAACTTTTGATTTTTTTTGCTTTCCCATTTTAAATTCCTTTTTTTATCGTTACCAATGATTTGTGCATATTTTCTTTGTTATCAAAATTCTTAATTAGCTGCAATAAATAGGATTTATCCTTCTTAACTAATTGCTGTGAAATTTTTACCATATTTGGTATTGCACGCACAATATTATCAATAATAGTTATATTAGATACTATCGCCGTTCTAGATAAAGGATTCAGATCGACAGATATGACCTTCTTGCCCATTCTTACTAGACTTTCCGTTCTATCTCCATCCTCTAGTGCAAGAAAAATAGTATCAGAATTCATTATTCCATCTTTATCGACATATTTGCGATTACTTGATACACCTCTAATTATCGTTTTCGATTTGTTATCCAATCCCAATACATCAAATGCATCTTCTTTTCTTAATATACTTGCTATTGCATTAGTTCTGGCTCTACTCTTATGAAAAAGATTTACCTCAATTCTTGATTTAGTAACATTACTCAGTGTAACTAGATCTTTTGCACATAACACGGCGGTATTACCATTAACAGAAATAATTGACTTATTGGATAGCAATAGTAAACAAACTGCGGCTTTTTCAGCCTCATATGCATATTTTGTTGTCTTTTCGCCCAGTAGATAATCGAATGCCTCTCCTCTACCATGTGCAATCAGTCCTTGTGGAACAACAATACCATTCCTGAAGCCATCAACTAATTTTTCTCGTATTATGAGCGAACTTGCCCTTGGATGAGTTTGAGGAATTTTATGTATCATGTTTTTTTATTAATCTGGCACCTTCATTTTCGATATCAGAAATAAATAATCTTGTTGGGAAATTTTTTGAAATCTTTTTTATTGTTTCTAGTTCATTTTCTTTTACGATTGTAAAAACAGTTTGTCCCAATAAAGCAGCACTACTATGAAAACCATTTTGTGTCAAAAGATCCATCAGATTATTACAAGTCTTATTTATGAATCCGAGAGATTGTGAAAACTTGTAAGATAATTCCAAGAAGTCTACAGTACTTTTTGTCTTTAGCACTTTCATCATCATATTGTTACATTCATCATTTGAAATCTTTCTAATACTTTCAATAAAATACTGAGTAAACATAGGTGAAAAACAGAAAATTGCAACTTTGTAGTTATTTATTCTTATTAGATTTGTTTTTCCAATACCAGGAGCGCCACCCTTTATTCTAATGCATAACCCTCCATGAAACTCTGAGAGTACTGTACCGAGACCCGTTTTGCATTCTATCTCAGCTTTATGAGCTATCTGAGCAGATTCCGTATCAGAAAGACCCAAAGAAAGGACATCATTGAGTGCAAAAGCCAAACTCAATGCTGCAGACCCACTTGTGCCAATTCCGTATCCAATTGGTAAATTGACTTCATGACTTACTTTAATAAAGTAATTCTTATTCGTTCTTTTTAGAAATTCATTTATTACGAATTTTGAAACTATCGCATCTTTAGAAATAACGCCGTTGATGACAATTATGAAATTATTGCTTTCACTTTCATAAAGTTCTACTGAGCTTCTGACCCCTTTGCGAATCGAAATTCCCGCCCCCAGAGAACCACGATTAAGGATTGATTCATCTTTAACCTCACTATAGAATCCGGTAATATGGCTTGGACTATACGCCTTTGCAATAGAAATGGGACGAGTTATTTCTAAAGTCATTTTGTATCATAATATAATATTTTGAAAAATATAAGAATAATGTTTAATTAGTTTATATCTATTTAAATGTATTATGCTTCAGAATGAACGACGCTTGCAAAAAATTGGAAGCAGTATCTTGATGTCATTACCAGCCGAATGGATAAAGACACTTGGCCTTAAAAAGGGAGATATTTTATCTATTGAAAATAATCATGATAATTCAATTACTGTATTTCCTGTCAGAGATAGAAATAGTCAGGGTACAGAAATAACGATTCATCTATTTGATCTATCCCATGACAAATTAATTAATCAGATTTATGGAGCATATCTGTTAGGCTATGACCTCATAAAGATCGTAGGCAAAACTCAAATCGATTTTGAAAATCGGGAAATCATTAAAAAAGCAATGAGAAATTTGATTGGTCTTGAAATCGTTGACGAAGACGGCCTTAATATGACTATTCAATTTCTATTGGATGCCCGCTCTATGAATATTTCAAAAATACTGAAACAAATGAGCTCTATTGTCAACGGAACGCACAGGGATATAGTTAGTGCCATGAAAACTGGAGAAACCAATATCGATCTTCTTGTGAGGGGAAGAGATGATGAAGTAAATAGGCAATACTTCTTAATTGTACGACTAATCAGAACGGCAATGATGGATCGTAGATTAGCTTCTAGTCTGGATCTTAGTAATATCGATATACTCGATTATAGAATTGCTGCAAATCATTTAGAGAATGCCGGAGATCTTATTTCTAAGCTATCTTCTCAGCTATCAGGCTCCTTTGATGAAATAAAATATAAAAAAATTAGTGAGGGAAATTACTTAATTTTAGAAATGCAAGAAAAATCCATATCTGGATTCATTACTAAGGATACTGAAAAGTCTTCTCAAGTAGTAACTCTCTTCAATAAATTCAACGCAATATCTAACTTCATAAAGAATGATTATATCAAGCTAGAAGGGAATTATCAATCTGTACTGAACATAATAAATATAATATACACTATGGATGAAATTGCCAAGTGTTGGGTAGATATTGCAGATTTGATAAAGCCTGTCTATTCCATCAGATAGAAAAAATTTAGAGCAGCTTGACTTGTGGGATGAATGAAAGGGCTAACTTTCTAGCTTTTTAAATACATCATCAAAAAATCTTAATGGTACTATTTTTACAGTATTGAATGAAGAAATTCCCACCGCAATACTTAGTTCCTCTATATTATGTGCATTTTCTGCTTCCAAAATGATAATCCATTCATGTTCGAGAACTGACATGTAAAAGGCAACTACCCTCTTTACATTGAATCTTGAAATATTTGTTTCAATTTTGCTCTTCATTTCTTTAAAGATTTTTTTACTCTGTTCATTATTTAGCGGACAAGATTCTGGACTGTGTACTGCAAATACTCCAAACATTGAAGTTTTATTCGATTCCATCTGGTCTAGTATCTATTCTGGACACTTAAATGAGTTATTAAAACTCAAGATTTATGTTAACCGATGAGAGCAGTACTAGAAAATGTGTTTATCACGATTCATGATTGTTACAATTGCTGCGCTTTTTGCAGCAAATTCTGCTGATCTTTCGGACTTATTGTCACTACCGATTATCAGTATATCATCTTCCTCCGGATTTAGGCCCTCTACTAACAATGTATGGAGCTTCTGTTCTTTATGAAGTGCATCAAAATTGGTTTTTGGAATCATGAATCTCTTATCTTTATACACTAATGTAGTGGCTCCGAGTGCGTTCATTTTTATTGCTGCGTCCCGTTGTTCAATTCCTGTTTTTATTAAGTAGGCCATTTGTTTTAGCAAAATTGCATAGTTGAAGTTACCTAACGCAACGGAACATTTGGATATGCTCATTTCAGCTGGCATTGATAATGCTAGTTCCGAAAGCAGTTTGTTACCCCTTTCGCTTATCCTTGTTCCAGTCCTATCAGTTTGAACAAGATCATAAATTTTTAAGTGTTTGACAAGTGTTTTTACTGTTCCCTCCCCTAAACCTAGTTTTTTACATAGAGTATGTCTACTAACATGTCCTCTTTCTTGAATGAGTTGTAATGTCTTGAATACATGCACTATCTCAAATGAAAGACTTCGACTTGGTGCAATCCTACTTGCTACCTTTTGGAGAGTCTTGACATAGGTGTGCATTACATTTGAGATATTACAGTTGGTAGTGTAATTTATAGAATTTCAGTGATTAAAATCGGTCTCGTTGGATAAACCAACCAATTATTTATATATATTAGCAATATTAATGAATGAGAATGTCATACACGAGACAATTATTAATAGAACGATCAGATATTTCCAAGGTAGCAATAGGCGTTCTGGTTGCAATCATGCTATTTGGATTATTTTCGGTAGGATTTGACCAAGGGCAACTTTTTAGTTTGGTTGAAGGGAAAGAGGCATTCGATAGCAATTGGTTACATGAATTCGTGCATGATATGAGACACGCCGCCGGATTTCCATGTCACTGACAGTACTGGATAATGAACTATGAGATCATTTCCTTTCCTCCTCGTTACTCTTGTTTCTGGTGCCGTCGCAGGGACAATACTTGGAATAGTTAATCTCTGGGTAGTCGAACCATATATTGATAAGGCTATCCAATTAGAAACGCAAAATGAAATTAGAGCAGGTGAAAATGTGAATATGGATGAATTGGCTGGGTACAGGATTTGGCAAAAGAGTGGCGAAATCGTTGGAGGAATTGTTTACGGGATTTCACTATCCTCATTATTTGGGATAGTGTTTGCTTATTCAAGAAATTCGTTACCAGGTAATAATGTTAAAGTGAAGGCAATCCTCTTAGCATCAATAATGTGTTTTGTTCTCTTTATAGTCCCTTCATTAAAATATCCCTCAAATCCACCTGCCGTTGGAGACCCAGATACGATATATTATCGGCAAGGCTTGTTTGTAGCATTTCTTGTCATTTCAGGAGCTAGCGCACTAGGTGTAACTGCTCTCATTAAAAAAATAAATCAAACAGTATCCAAGAAGGTTGCTATTGCCTGCACTATATATGGTGCTATCATGATTGTATCTTATTTAGCCATGCCTTCAAATCCGGACAAAATATCCATATCAATGAATTTGGTTGAAGCGTTTCGACTTGTTAGTGCGGCAACGATCGTTATGTTTTGGGAAATCCTTGGGGCAACATTTGGTACTCTATGGAATAGGTTTAACCCGAACAATCTCAAAAAGGTTACTGCCTTCTAAAATTTGGCTTTTTCTCAACTAAAGCTATTTTAATAGCGCCAAAGGTTCTTTTAGAAATACCGAAAATGGATTTAATATTTAATAGCAAATTATTGCTTTTGGATTGGAATTGCTGAACTTTAATTGAATTTATTTGGTTATTTGGTATGGCATTATATTCTGAAATAGTAAAGGTATGCTATGTTGCAGCTTCTGGTACTAAAACTTGTTTTGGTATTGCTATGGTAGAATATTTATATGCATTGAAATACAATCAGTTTCATATCCAGAAAAACTGTTTACGGCAAATGTCCAAAATGTAGGACTAAGAGTCAACTTGAGGTACTATCAAGTAATCCTGGGAATGAGAAATTTAGATGCAATATGTGTTATAACAAATTTACAATGGATGAACTTTAAGAACCAGTATTCAGTCAATAGGGATTGTATATTTACTTTTATTATTTCTGAATTTTATAGATTCAATTTATCCGAGTTTTTACTCATAATGAAATAGGACATAAAAGAATGAAATACGTGAAGGACCAAATTAATGTAAGTTTGGACTCTGAAGATGGCTCTTTACATGATAGAAATAAGAAGGCCGTTGCTAAAAATATTCAGGAACATAATAGTGATTTGTCTACAAAAAGATCGATATACGATTCATCTTTTCAATATCCCGTAAGAATTGGTGATGAATATGACGTAAATATCCAGGATATGAGTAGAAACGGTGATTCCGGCGTCGCACGTATAAGAGGACTGATTACTTTTGTAAGAGGGACCAAACCCGATGATAGAGTAAGAATTAAAATTACAAAGGTTGGAAAAGGGTATGCTAGGGGCCAGATGATTGCATATTTAGATTCAAAAAAATAGACTCTTCATGATTAAGCTAACCATTTGGAAACTTGTTGTATGTGAATTAATTTGTACCATATTAATAGACCAAATTTCGTTATCATAAATTTAACGAACCTATGAGATTACTATTTTTTAGTAAGATTATGGTTATTAATTATTTTATGAAATAATGAATTTTAGTCATTTGATCTCTAAATTTATTTGTCAACTGTTTGTATTTCAAGAAATCTCCTTGGATGTCTTATGAATTAAAGATTTAATTTGTGGAACTATTAAAATTAAATATGGAATATTTCCGGGGAATACTTTTTTATGTATAAATTAGATCGGTCTCATAAAGCACTACTTCTTTTAGCTAGTGTAGTTGTAAAATCATTTCTGATGTCAATAGTTTCTAGTTATGTTTTTTGTGGGAGTATTAATCCCTATGTCTTATTTTTCCATTGTATTAATAATGTTCCATTTGTAGGTGTCAGTATAGCAGCCGTTGCATTAATTGGAGTTTTTTTTGGATATTACATTACAAAGCTCAAACCATTTGATTCAATATTTCCGAATCTAATGATGGGGGATTTTATAGTTACTGCAATGTATTTTGGAGCATCTTTCTCTGCTCCTTCAATTATTGCTTCAAAAGTAATGATTTGGTTATTTGGTGTGTGGATATTGGGTATGCTTCTCGCTCCATTTAACAAGGAGCGAACTATCTTAAAAAAGGTAACTGAATATGGAGCGATGGTTGCATTAGGAACTCTGCTAACTGCACATTTCATTCCATTTTTACAAGAATATGAATCTTCATATACAATTGGAATAATGGTAAGTAGTGTTCTGAGTTTATTTGGAGCTGGCAGAGATAGATAAGGTAATGTCAATTCCTAATACAAGCAAAATAAAAGTAAATAAATGAACTGGGTTTTGCACCTTAGCAATTCTTAAGCCTCTTTTTCCTCTTGATTAATGCTTTCACTTTGAAAAAAACATATGATACTTTAGAAAAGAAACAAAAAATAATGAACATGGGGTAAAAGGAATTTAGTATAGCCGTTTATACAATACTTCATGATTTCCTGTTGTATCGTCTTCCCATACCATGTGCATTCCATTACTTGTTATTGTAATAGACGGACATTCTGAGATTCCAGGATTGTTGCTTAAATTTATAGCTTTATTGAGGCCAGTTCCATTAATATTACTCTTTTCTAAGAAAATATCTTGATTACCATATATATTATCTTGCCATACAACATATCTTATACCATTAATGATAATAATCTCTACATTTGACGAGTTATTAGAAGGAAGACGAATCGTATTCCCAAAATCGTTACCATTATTTATACTGCTTCTAATATAAACATGTTTTTCATCAACTGGCAAATTATTAGTCCAAGAAACTAAGACATGGTCACCAGATGCGGCCACTTGAGATTCTCCACCATCTATATGCTCATTATTTAGCCTGCTAACATTAGGGATATAGCTTGTATTTTTGTCATTTTTATCACTCTTAATAAATAAAATTTCTGTATCTTTATTGTTCTTTTTGTTCCATGCTACATAATATTCATTTCCATGTGCAGCTATCTTGGGATACGTTTCCGTATCAGCCGTACCAATCTCTCTTAATTCTCCGAATGTTTTACCTGCGTCATCACTCTTGCTCAATAATACCATATTACTCGCATCCGTATCGAAACTGTTCCATACTATGTAGACGTTTTTTCCTTCTGCTGCTAATTCGACGTGATATGGACCCATCGAATTCTGACTTACTGCAATACTATTAGTAAATGTCTTACCCCTGTCAGAGCTCTCGCAGAACATTATTTCTCGTTTACCAGAGCTATCATCTACCCAAGCGACGTAAATAATATCTCCAACACTTGCAATTTGGGGATGTTCTGAAAACCCAGGGTTATTACTTAGGTTTATGGGTGAGCCAAATGTATTCCCACCATCATTACTTTTTCTAAAAAAAACATCATAATTCTTGCCATAATTGCCTACAGACTCTTGCCAAACTACAAATAGATTATTTGACGATGAGCTTATCTGTGGATACACAGAATCATCTTCATTTTGAGTCAGATTCTTTGTTTCACTAACAAAATGCAATATTTCGGGAGATTTTTCCTTATCTTCAAGTTGTATTACGCTTGCTTGGGCAAATGTGAATGATCCTATTATGAGTAATGTGATTATAAAAATATGGTATTGAGGGACTTTCATGATTAATGATAGTATATGTTGCTAGTTATTTATTTCTAGATCACAAAGTTCCATTGATCGATAAATTCCTGATTCAAATAGAAATAATTGAATCAGTAAACAATATTTACGAAAGTATGCAGAAATTTCTAGCTGATTATAATGTTTTGTGCATAAGCCATTTTATGAGTAATCATTGTTAAATCCTGCTTATGCTGAAACTTTGCACTGTGATGTGTTAGACCCATCAGGTACAAACTATTTTGATGTCCATCATATTTCATCATTACAAAAAAAACTATTATAATAAAGCTAAGAAAAGATAGTTTCGTATGAGATTTGTTAAAACATTTATTTCTACAACTTTATAAATCTGATTCGATACAATGTTCTTGATTAGAGAATCTAGACTGTACTTTAATTCGAGCTTGAATAACATTGTTATTATTTTAATTTAATACAATCATCTCAGGGAATTTTCATATGGTTTAGATAATAATTCAAGATAATAATAAGAAGTAATAAGAAATACAAAAATATGTATAATATGACTTATTTATTAGAATATTATAGTACTGTCATGGTGAAAAAATACAAAAGGTGGATTTATGTATGATGAATTTATACAGTAAATAATGAACAAGATACAATCAGTAAAAACATTACTAGTGTTGGGAACAATTGTTGCTGTTGCAATGATTGGTCTTACAAGCAGTAATGCACGCGTATATGCCGGCGGATACGGAAATGATGATGACATAAACTGGAAGAAATTCAAGAATTCTAATACCTATGACGATGCGAATAAAAAAACACAAAAATGCTTTGAAAGGGCACACGATAGAGGAGATAATCTTGCCGGATATGAAGTAAAGAAATGTGAAGACAAATCTGGCTCCTATGATTGAGAAGTATTAAGGCCTGCCAGTAACTAAGTGCATTCACCACAATTTTTTTTCTTTTTTTATTGTAGAAATACTTTACATGTTTTATTATTGATAACTGCTACATAGCTACGTATTAGAGAAGTAGTTCTAAGTTTGAGTGAATAAAAAATTTTAAATCGTCATAGTAATTATCATAATTTTGTAAATTCATTATTTCCTAACAGATAATCTATATCTTTACATCCCCTAGAAAGGAATTGGATGTTCTAATATCACGTGAGAATAAATATGACATGTCAAAAATCCTTGTTAATGGTAATAGTGCTTTGGCGTGAATCTTGGTTAAAGCCTCTTTCAATCTACGATATTGAAACTGATACTTGCAAATTTTGTAAAAGAACATTACGTGATCAAGACTTTGTTACATCCTGTGAATTTTGCGATATTGGTATAATGCATGACAATTGTGCCAATGAACACGTCTTGAATAAACACAAAGTCGAGGTTAAGAAGAAAATAGAATTACATAGAGACAAACGATTACATGACTTTCAATAATTGGCTATGTGTTTAAGGAAAATAAAATATTCTTTCTAATTCTTTTTTCGAAGGATGTGCTAATTAAGTTCTAGTGAGCTAACCAAAATTATTGGCAAAAAAAATATGAAAAAATACTAATGACATGATCAAGATTAAAGTATCGAACACTCATTTTTCTTTGGAGTTTCTTTTGGCTCTACCACTCACATAGCATTATACTTGTCCTAAAACAATCTATAGCTGTAAGGAAATATTTCACAGAAAAGATTATTTATGAGATACGACGATTTTATGAGGATGAACAAATCCGTACATATTTTGCTGGTTTTTGCCAGTGTATTTACAACAACGCAAATTTCAACATTGGATACAGCAGAGGCTGGAAAATATCCTAGGATTAGAGCTGATGCAGGTGATGATTTTAAGGTATCTGAAAATAAGGAAGTAAAACTAGATGGTTCTGAAAGTCGAGGCGGTTTCAAAAAATTTGTTGACTTTGAATGGGAATTGGTCAGAATTAATGGTACAAAGGTACAAAATAATAATGAGGCATTTGAAATTAATAATGACGATAAATCTAGGGCTTCATTCATGACCCCCGAGGTCGTCTCAGGGGAAGCTACATATGAATTCAAGTTGACAGTACGTGATGAGATCGATAGAGAAGATGATGATACTGTCATGGTGCATGTGACGAACCAACAACTTCCAGTTGGACCTACCTAACGAACCACCGCTTAGCATAGGGCTCGTCGTGTAGGCGAAATGATCGATGACATCTTTATGAAGCCACACTAGTATAATAAGAACTCAGGGCAGAATACGGAATAATACAACCATAGACTGAAACTGCGTTCTGTTTCATCATCTATCATTCTATAAATACTGACAAATATTTACACAAGTGTTTTTTACTTATTCCATTCCGCTTTTCATTTCCAAAAGTTTTTGAACTGGCTTTTCTACCGGTGGATGTGTAGAGAATAGATTTGCTATAGAACTTCCAGAAAGAGCAGGAATAATAAAAAATGCATTCAATTTTTGAACCTTTTCTAATTCTTTTGGCGAAATATTTCCAATTCTACCGCTTATCTTAAGAAGAGCGTTTGCCAATTTATCTGGCTTTCCCGTCATGAATGCTCCGCCCCTATCATCAGAATATTCTCTATACCTTGAAATTGCTCTAATAATTAAGAAGCTTACTATCCAAGTTATTATTGCAACGAACACTACAATAGCGGTAGTACCCACAGTATTTCGATCTCTGGTCTGTAATCCACTATAAAATCCAAATTGGGCAAGATACCAAGCAACCGTAGAGAATACACTGGCTAATGTTAAAATTAGAACGTCCCTGCTCCTGACGTGGCTCAATTCATGTCCTATTACACCTAAGCTCATCATCATCCAAGAGGGCTAAAATCCCTGAAGTTACTGCAACCAGAGTTTTTAGGACCCTTGCTTGTAGCAAAAGCATTTGGTACCAGGGAATTAACCACTGCAACTTTAGGCTTGGGCAGTCCATTATTAGCTGAAAGTCTTTCGACAGTTTCATGTAGTCTAGGGTATTCCTCTTTTGCTACGATCTTGGCACCAGAAGTCCATAATACTATCTTGTCAGAGAAATACCATTGTGCTAGGATCATTGCAGATGCGATAATCGCTAGTGGCATATATCCCACTCCAAGATAATGAAGTATGCTCAAGAAAATTAGATATAGTGCTCCTAAAATGACAAAACTCAAGACAATTCTGGCATTAAGACCAGCGTCTCAAATCCAGTGTACAGCCATGAATTATATATTGAAAATATACCATATTTCCTTAATTAATCTAATGTATTGTATTTTACTCCTAATGATATCAATAACATCATCAATGACAGAAAAAAGTGGGCCATGATTTATAGGCCCAAAACGAGAATAAAGTTAGTACAAGTGTCAACCATTTCAAGCGAAGAGCAAATCAGTAATAATAACAAGTTATCATATTTGAAGGACTTTAATGAAGTGTTTGAGTTTGTAAAGTTTTCTGTCAATTCAATATATGAAATGAAACGAGCTGGTTTGAGCCTGATGCTTCATGGAATGCCTACAAGAGTAGGGGCCTATCACGTATTAGGTTCAAATGTCATTGCCATGAATAGTTTCGTGTTAGACTTGGTAAAGAAATATTCAACTTGCAATGATGAATACAACGCTTATTTATTTACGGTACTTTTACATGAGTATCTCCATAGTCTTGGAATTCTGGATGAAAACAGAGTTAGATTTATGAGCGTTGAACTTTGCAAAAAATTCTTTGGCGAAGAACGCACAGTAACGATTATGGCGGAAAATCCTTTGAAAATTTTTCCTAAATTAGGGTATGTAAGGTATGATAAATTTGAAAATAAATATGAATTAATTAAAAACTTTGATAACGCTAATCAGACTTACATTCAGTAGAGCGATAATTGAGCCTGATTATGATCCTAACAAGCTAGCCACAATTTAGCCATAATTAAGTCTGAAATAATTGCATTAGTGATTGAAAATAAATAAAAAATATTGTATTAATTTGAGACCGTCATAGGTTCCATTTCAAGTTCAATTTCCTGATCTTCCTTATCTAATACATTCCTACTTTTTTGTTTGACCTTCTCCGGGATTTCAATATCGTAGCACATTTTGATCATTAATAATATCGTATTTGTACTATAAAGCATTTTTGAAAATTTGAAGATTTCGCTGAACATCTTATCTCATCATGTTCCAAGTATTTTATCAAGGCCTATTTTTCCCGTCTTATTTTTATGCTAAAAAAATATCTTTTTTTGAAAATATAGCCGGATTATACTGACAATCTACTAATATTGCAGTGGTGGATACATAGATAATGTGCGACACTGCCGTTATCATAGGTAAGGAGCTGTCAAATTATTCCTTTGGCGAGAAGCATCCGTTGAATTCTAGCAGACTTGATGCGTTTTGGTCAAAGCTTGGTCAATCAGTGGCTCTTGACTCAGGTAATTTGAAACTACTTTCTCCTGTATTAGCGGATGAAAGCACAATATCTTCTTTTCATGACAAAGACTATATCAATTTTGTAAAAAAATCTTCAATAACTGGATTTGGATATCTTGATTCAGGCGATACGCCTTGCTTTAAAGGAGTTTTTGAGGCCTCCTTATATGTGGTAGGTTCTACACTATTGGCTCTTGACACAGTAATTAAGAAAACAAATGGAATTGCTCACGCATTTAATCCCATTGGAGGTCTGCACCACGCAAGAAGGAATGCAGCCGGCGGTTTTTGTGTATTTAATGACATAGGGATTGCAATAATGTATGCAAGAACGAAATACAATTTAAAGAAAATATTGTATGTTGATATCGATGCCCACCATGGAGATGGCGTATACTACGAATTTGAACAGGATCCTGATGTAATAATAGCTGATATTCATGAGGACGGTTCATACTTATATCCCGGGACCGGCTTTGAATCAGAAAACGGTTTAGGGTCTGGTAAAGGCACCAAGCTAAATTTGCCTCTACATCCCGGTGCAACCGATCGTGATTTTAAATCAGCCTTTATGAAAATTGAAAATTTTATTAGTTCTATGAAATTTGAGCTTATCATATTACAGTGTGGAGCAGACGGATTGTCAGGGGACCCATTAACACATTTGAGATATACTGAAAAATCACACGAATATGCTGCTGAAGTACTGCATAGAATTGCTGATGAGAGTTCTCATGGAAGAATTATTGGACTGGGTGGAGGAGGATATAATACGCAAAACTTGGCCAATGCATGGATTAAGATCGTGGAAGTTTTTGCTTCGGGTCATTCAATTATAAAAAACTAAGACTAGTCTTGGGTTGATTTTTAGCTTAATGTATTTTTGACCAAGGGTATTTTTCAGATTTCTATCAATGTTTATTACCCAATGCTTTGAGAATAGACCTAATCTGTATCGGAATTACTCACCTACATATTTTTAGTGTCCTCAAAGCATGATTCAATTTCGGTTAATAATTTCTTATCATAGTAAGCAGATTTTATTCAGTAAATGGAGTGCTGATAAGAAAGATTTTTTATTTAGGAAAAGTAATGACTACTGGCTGAATAAATAACAATGTTCAAATTAACAAAATATATGATTGTGTTAACCTTGGCTTCATCAATATTAGTTTTTCATGCAATAACAAGTAACACCCAGTCACTATTTGCACAGATTAAACAAGGAATAGTTATTTCGATAGCTAATTCAAGCTATGTGCCTCTAACAAATACTGATGCAAATCAAGTGAAAGTAAATGTAAAGTATACGATTGAAGATGAAACATTAAAAAGTAAAAAATTAAACGCCGTAATGAAGGTGACTGCTCCAAATGGAACATTGATACGAACTACTTCAATTCCAGGTGGATTTACTGCTAGGAGTGGCGGAGGCATAGAAGGACTTAAAACTACGTTTCATGACAAGTTGATGGATAAAATATCGGCAAACATAACACTTACTGATATAACGAAGAAAACACCATTATCAAATGCACTTACTCTCACCCTTAATCTTAAAGAAGCACCAACAACTGCAAGTCCAACAACTGCAAGTCCCCCACTGTCAGCGAATAAATCCTCTCCATAAAATTACCAATTCTTTGAAAACTCATTTATTAACATCCTTAAATACTATTCCTCTTTATAATTTTCAATGTTATCAGTATCTTGTAGAGAAGTTGGAGTCGACTGCGATTATGTAGGAAAGGGTGATACAGAGGAGGAATTAATGAACAATTTAATAGATCATGCCATAAAAGACCACGGATACACACGTGAGGACGTACTCAAACCTGAGATGCAAGAAAAAATTAAAGCCCACATCCATAAATCATAAGATAATATGGTTCGTCACTACTTAGTTCTTACTATCCTATATTATTTTTGTTACTGTAAAGAAGAATTGCACAGATGTCTTTTGACTCCGGCTAATAATTGGTTCCAATATTCCTGTCAATCAATTAATGAGTTACCAAACAAGGTTCTGACCATTGCTCCAATTTAAAATGTTTATTTGCCTACCTTTGGATCTTTCCATAAGATAATTATGCTCAAGACAATAAAAGCTACTTGAAATACTTCTATTGCAATTGCTGCTTCGCCGATCGAACCTCCTCGGCCATTAATTGGATTTCCAGGAAACCTTGTAATTGCCCAAATTAAGATCAATGTCAAAGTGCCTCCAATGCCCACATAATACCAAACTTTATTCCAACCTCTGATAGTAGGAAGAACCCAAAATACTTGAGCCAGGCCTCCTAGCAAGAATAATATACCTGTGTTAAAGTTTCTATCAATTGCGTTTGCGACCAATGAGAGATGCAATATTCCGGCTATTAGAGTACTTCCAGCTGCAGCATATCTTAATAGAATAAAATTTTCTCTCACGTTACTTTCGTATTGCATTAATTTATCGCGTTATAAAAAAGAATCGGTCCTCAATCCTTAAATTAAGATACAGTAGGTTTCTATCATAAACTATAATAGATAGCTTCAATTATTTTTATTGTTACCTAGGAAGACAACTAATATATCAGATTAGCATTTTATTTAAAAGAAGAAAGGTTCTTGTTGATATCGACTAATCTTAAAGTCAGATGTAAATTTGATACCTCATTTCAAATGATTTTCACTTTAATCCAAATTTTAACTATGTTACGAGTTCATACGATAAGATTAGTTTATTACATTGTTTGTGAATGTAATGAGCTTGCATAAAAAATATAAGCAATATTTTTCATAATCATGTGTGAAAAAAGTATATACTGGAATTTTTTTCCTCATCGTTCTAGTTGGTTCAGGAATAATATCAAACAGTTTTTTGAATTTGGTAGAGGGTCAATCACCGAGTAAATTAACGAATGTTACGGCCCTTACTAGTTTGGACGTTTCTAACGCTGGTGTTGATTTACAAAATAGGACCGTAACTTATTTTGATCAAGCCAAAGGATATCTGGTGTACCCAATCACATCAAACGAGACCAAGAGCAATATAATTAATAAAAACGATAGACTTCCGGCAGTCATAATGATCCATGAAAATAAGGGACTAAACGACAATATCAAGAATATGGCAAATCTTTTAGCTAGAAATGGCTATGTAGTACTAGCTGTTGATTTGTTTAAAGGTGAGGTTACCACTGACAGCAATCGTTCATCCGAACTAACGCAATATGTCAGGAACAATCAGGATATTGCAACCGCTAACCTGAAATCAGCAGTAAAATACGTCTCTTCACTCCCTAATGTTAATGCAGAGAAGATAGTATCATTGGGATGGTGTTTTGGCGGAGCACAATCACTGCAGCTTGCTCTAAACAGCCAGGATCACCCACTAGCAGCTACCATCATATATTATGGTCGTCTGGTAACAGACAATGCGACCCTTGCAAACATAAAGTGGCCTGTACTTGGTATATTTGGGGATCAAGATAGGTCAATACAGGTTGACACTGTAAAGGCATTTGAATCGGCCTTAAATTCTATTGGTATACCAAATGAGATATACATCTACAAAGGCGTTGGTCACGCATTTGCAAATCCATCTGGGGAAAATTACGCCCCGAAGGAAACTCAAGATGCTTGGCAGAAGACATTATCATTTCTTGAGAAGCATCTGAGTTAGTGATCTTGTGAGCGAACTTCTGAAGGAACAATTACACTAAGATGAGCTCATTCTTCTCATTGCTAGAGGTAAATTATTTTTGCCGTATTATGAGATGCTGAAATCTAAAATCGTGATCGTTCCTAGATTTTTGTTCATTTTATATAATGACACTAGTCATCTAAATTAGATGGTTTCAAAATAATCGCATTATTTTTTTCTAAACTTATGAAGAATTGAAACGGACTTTAGTTTTTATAATTGAGAATCGCATGAAGTAATAATGCAAAAAAAGAGTATTGTATCTACAAAGCAAGAACCAAATGAAAAATACAAAGATAAATTCACTGGAGATTTCATAATTAAGAATCTATTAGAAAAAAATGATTCAACCGAACAAGAGATGTATTATGTGACTTTCAAAGATGGGTGTAGGACAAGACCTCATATACATGCTTCAGAACAGATATTAATTGCCACAGAAGGAAAGGGTATTGTAGTATTTGCAAAAAGAATCTTGATTGAACCCGATGACATTACTAAAACGGAGGTAGAAATTGAAAAAACTGTTATGATGGAAAAAGGTGATGTTATTTGCGTTCCTGCCTTTATGTTGCACTGGCATGGTTGCATAGATAATAATGAAGATTTCACTCACATTGCAATACGAAAGAGGACAGAGTTAGAAAATATTTGGTTCTAGGAATTTTTTGGGTGTAGAAAACTTGATGATTTATAATCGGAGCCATAAATCGTATAGGCAGCTGATAATTTAATTAACATTTCTGATAGAAACAATTATTATTTTACTAATTCTTTCAATTCGCATGAATGGCATACAATTTGGAACTGGATTAATCATCATATTTCTTGTCATTATAGCTGCAATCGGATCATTCATCTCGTTAAATGCATAGGCAGTCACCATAACTAACGCCACTTTACCTAATAATAGTACCATTGCGATTTCTGCAATGACAATGTTTTCAGATACCCCTGTCAAGGTCACGGATACACAAATAAGTACAGGTTCATTACAATTTACAGGAAGTGCGCTGGTTTTTCATAAAACTACCGGCGAACCCTTTACTGTTACCTACACTGTAGATGCTGTCGCAAGGACACCAAATCATTAAATTGCTTGTATCGTAATTGGTCGTCACGTAGAATCCGAATACCACCTTCAACTATTGTCTGGCTTTGTATGAAGAATTTGTCAAAGTAATGCTTTTTGTTTAGGGATAGAAGACACCACCTAGAAAATGATGTTAAGTTGAGAGATTTTCATTTAACATCAGGAAATCGGTGTTTGGTGATAAAATAAAACAAGTTGATAATATAATTATGCTTCATGAATCCAAATAATGGATAATTTTATCTAATATGTTCTTGAATAAGATTACCAAATAATGCAAAGGAATAAAGAGTATTCGTTTATGGCTGATGCTATGCTTGGTAAAATTGCCAGAAAATTAAGAATGTTTGGATTTGATACCATTTATGATCCTAATATCGATGACATGGATATTTTAGATTCATCAAAGAATAAAGGCAGAATAGTTTTAACAAGCGATAGGATGTTATTTAAAAGATGTAAAAAAAAGGGGATCGATACAATTTTAACTTACAAAGAGACAGAAATAGAAAACCTAGTTACTATTTTTAGCTCCCTAAATATTAAATCTATTAATTCTCAAAAAGTACCTTATTTATGTACCAGTTGCAATGGTTTGTTAGACACAATTATTGATAAGAATTCGATCAAGTATGATATTCCAGTGGGACTTTTACATTCTAACAAAATATTCTATAAATGTACCAACTGTAGGAAGATATATTGGAGAGGTAGTCATATGGAACAAATCTCCTGTTTAATTAATGAAATAAACATGAAATTGACATCTCATTGATTTGTATAAATATGAGAACGATGATTCAATAATCTCAGAGAACCATGAAATGTCCATGCTGTGGCGAGAATTTAATATGCGAAAAGGAAACTGAGAAGATTAAATCTTACAGGTGTTTGTCATGTGGATTGAAAAATACTGAACTGAAGAAAAATATCTAATATAGTGATTTGTAAGGAAAAGACTTGACAATGAGATTAACTATATTTTCATGCTCTTATTGTTCCTATTAAACAGTAATAGATACTCTGCAAGTTATATTATTTGCAAAAAGTTTAATTCAATCGTATGATAGCTCTGGAGTAGGCAAGATCAATAATCATTAACTGATCACATTACTCTCTCATCCAATCTCTTTCTTCAAGGTATCCTATCAATTTTGTCATCTGTTCGACTCTAGCTTTACCTCCGACATTGCTGTGACAAACTTTATAATATTTCATCAATAGAGAATGCTCTTCTTCAGAAAGGCTGCCTCTGTCTTCTATAAGATCAAAAAATAAATTTTCTTTACCTGTATGTATACTTATGAATACCGAATAAGCATTCAGGAATCTGGCAACTGGTTCCCTTGAATCAATACCACTATCCCAGGCTAACAGACTCTGGACCAACATCTTTGCAATACGTCTACCAAGTTCATGTTCTATCAAGAATTTTCGAATGTCTTCAGAATAATTATTCTTATCATTCATGCGTGGAAAATATGCTTTTTCTTCTTTACCATGGTGGAATTTATCTACAAATTCCTGAATAAGCATTGATATTATTTTGATATCTTCTATTGAAATAACTACATTGCTATTCAAGAGATCAGAACATCTCTTAGCAATCTTGCCAAGTCGATTTACCAATATATGGTCTTGTTTTAGGTTTTTCGTAGCATTCAAAATTATTCAGAACTTATACTTACAAGATAAACAATGTGAAACGCAGAAAAAGTCATAAATCACATTAGAACTGGTTCGCATATAAACACATATTCATCTTCTTAATATTTATTTAAATGCGCATTTTATGATATTCTATATTCATGTTATATGATTTTTGTGTTATTATACTCTATTGTAGGAATAATTTAAACCTAAAAATTCTTCCGTTTCCCATATTAATGATAAAGACTACAAGTATGCTGAATGAACAAGTCGATTTTCATCTGGATGTTTCTAGTTATAGCTTTAATTTGTGTGTCTCTGAATGTAAATATTCAATCTATTCACGCTATACTTTACGATAATGGAACTTGCACAAATGGAAATGTAACCAAAGGAGCTAATCAAGTCATAAATAGAAATCGATAATTTTTAATAATTTTTAAATATGTTGGCCTGATGTAATCAAGAATTTCATTTTCTTAACCCCCATTCACAGAAATTTACTTCTCAATTTTTCTCTTGTAATAATTGTCAAATAATTTTCTCATATTTTATTTACTACAAACTTGATAAAATATCCAGTTCAAAATTCTTAATTCACCAAGCAATGGATCGGCTTCTATTTTGGAATTTGTTTCGTTTATTTTATCTATAATTCCATTCATTTTAAATCTATAATTTCAAAAATAAAAATATCGGGATTTTTCATATTTTCTAAAACCCGGTTGAGTAGTTAAATTCTCCACTAGCAATATCAATTTCTGTATAGCAAGGACTTTCTGCCATCTCATCTTGTCTTTGTGCCCTCTCACATCTTTTTTCTTTTTCAAAACAATGATGACCATCGCCAACTTGGTCGTAGCAGTAATCACTATCTGCGTTTACTAACGATATGTAATTTAAACTAATTATTTAGAAAGACAATAATACAATTGTTATAGCCAGAATATTTTTTTTAATCAATGTAGATCCCATCGTGACAGATGACCTACCTAGCAAATAAGTTGTTTTCCCGGCTGATTATTTTTGTTAACTTATGCTCGCACTCCGTTCCTTCTGGAGGATTTAACTCGTTTGCAGAAACACAGGCAAAGTACATATCACCTTGTTGTATTTGTCCGATACCGCTTTCCCTGTCAAAATCAAAAGCAAACTTTATCGTATTGCCTGTTGAATTTCTTAGTAATTCTCCTGCATTTACAGATTTGGACTTAAATTCACCCTTATCCATGGTTACTACTTTAATATTTTCGACATTTTTTCTGTCGGACAGCGGTACCAAGATGTTAATCTTTACATTCTTTGTGTCAGGCTTCCCTCCAAACTCTACTGCTTGGAACGGCCCAGTGGACAAGGTTTTCTTAGGCCCCGAACCTATGTTTGCTATGTTTTTTCCATCTGGTTGTTCAATATTACCCTCGATGCAAGAATAAGATTTCATTACATTTGTCGCATTAAGGGCATAAGCACATACAAAATACTCATCATTTACTCCCACCGTAACAAAATCATTTGTTTTTTCAAAAGTAAATGGAATTGAAATCGACTTTGATTTTACGTCATTTACATTTTCAATGTATTTAACAGCAGATTCTCCGTTTGCAAAGGCTATAACTTTCAACTTTTCAGGATTCGGTATCGTAGTTAGATCTATATTTGCAACAATGGTGAAATTCTCTGCGGCGATCGCATAATTGCTGGATAAAATGACCAGGATATTTAGGGAAATGAATAGAAATGATGAGACCAGGATTTTATTATCTAAATGCATATTCATTTTCTAAATATTTTGTTTTTTTCTTACTTATGCGTTATCATAGTAACGTATAGTTAATTTCTATATAGTTTTCTTATGAAACTGGGGCCTCCAATACTTCACGAGTATAAACACAAAGAAAATATTCACAAACTTATTTACTAAGTTAAGGGAATTTATGTATAATTAATTAAAAAAATCAGATAGCATTGTTTGCTTTCCTTTATTATGTTTTTGACCGCTGAAGTTAAACCTAGGTTCCAAATCTAGTTGTCGATTTATTTTTGCCATATCTACGTTTTCAAAGGATAGTTTCTCCATATCCATATTCTGTCGAAAGATATCAACAGTTCCAGGACCATATCCTCCATAATGATTATTGGCTGCTACAATTCCTGCTTTGACATTTTTTTCATTCTGTTTTATTTCTTTCATTTTAGCAGCCCAACCTCTAATCTCTTCGGTCCTATCAATTTGAATTTTACCAAATTGATTTTCTGCTAACCTACGATCTTCTATTAGACGAAGATATATAAAGTCAGACGTTACTATTGGAGGGGTTTGCAACTTATCCATCTGACTCCAAACCAATGATAAGCCAATAACATATGAAATTAGATCCCTAGAGAAGCTTTAGTATTAATTTGGAATATAACAACTTCTTTAATCAGTTCATGATATAAGATACAATTGTTTTAAATGATATTAACCCAACATTAATAAACAGAACATATTGTCTAGATTCAAAATTAATGATCTCATTAGATTGAGCTGCCTTGCATTAAGAGTCAGGGATATTGACAAAACATTAGTATTTTATGAGAAAAAAGTTGGCTTGCAAACAAAAAAAAGAGATCAAGACGATGATGGTAATCTGGTTTGCGAATTAGGTTTCAGGGACTCTGATCAAAATGAAGAACCTTTTCTCCAACTACATCATGATGCGAATGCAAAGAATGCTTCTTCACATTCAACTGGCCTTTTTCACTTTGCAATGCTTGTTCCTAACAGAAAGAGTCTTGCTTCAACCTATCTAGCACTCAAAAATTCCGGAGTGCAGTATGACGGATTTGCCGATCACCTAGTCAGTGAATCATTATATTTCAGAGATCCAGAAAATAACGGCATTGAGGTCTATCGTGACAGACCACGGCAAGACTGGCCTAGGGACCCTGAAGGACGTATTCTCATGGATACATTGCCTCTCAATCTGCAGTCCCTAGTATCCGAGATGGGTGAAGCAAAGATTGAGATGGCAATTCCGTTTCCTAGTGGTGCAAGAATTGGACATATGCATCTCAAAGTCACAAACCTAATGCGGTCAATGAAGTTTTATCATGAAAAATTAGCGCTTGATATTACTGTAGATTGGTCCCCAATGGGTGCAGCATTCCTTTCTGCAGGTGGGTATCACCATCATATCGGAATAAATACCTGGCACAGTTTAAATGGACAAAGTCAAATCAGTAATGTGGCAGGATTGAAGAACTTCACTATTGTCATTCCTGATGTGTCTTTTTTTAATAAAATTAGGTCTACTATTGAGAACGACTATTTCAGCTCTACACAGCGAAAACAGCAAGAGGGTGCTTATGGAGACCAATTCATGGTATCAGATCCAGATGGAATACAGATTGTGATCAAATCTGAATAAGGAGACATCTATCGGTTTGTTTGTATATTTGATAGCAAAGAATAAGCCTGAATGTTCAGCCGGAATGAATCTAATTAAAGATTCTAAAATTCACGATTCAGCTGACAAGGATTAATATTCTGTAATCACGGTTTATATAGAAATTAGTAATCTATAATGACATATGAATGGCGAAAGGACAGGAAATAGTCAAGAAATAGCACCGAATGAATTGAAAAAGAAAATAGATAATCATGAGGATATTTTTATTCTGGATGTTCGAACTCCTCAAGAATATGAATCTTGGAAATTATCCTACGATAATCATCAAAATCCTAAATTGATCCCCGTTGATCGTTTATTTTTGAATGATTCTAATTTGTTGAAAGAGATTCCAAAAGACAAAGAAATTGTTACTGTTTGTTCTCACGGAAATAGGTCAATGATGGCAGCAAGATTGCTTAACCAATTAGGATATAATGTAAAAAGTGTCAAGGGCGGAATGGCAGGATGGAATAAAGTCTACGATGTTGCAGAAGTTGGAGTTCCTAAGGAAGCTCCCTTTAGAATATGGCAGGTAAGAAGGATATCTAAGGGATGTATGGGATATATTGTATCTTCAAAAGAAGATGGTACAGCAGTAGTTATAGATCCAAGCCGAGAGATTTATGAGGCGTTTCTGAAAGTTGCCACGGAAAATGGATTGAAAATAATAAAGGTAATCGACACCCATCAACATGCTGATCACGTTTCTGGAGTAGCAAAATTAGCTAAAACCTTATCTTCAGAAACAAACGCTGAAACCTTCGCGTACTTCAGCTCACTAGAGGAATACAATAGCCAAAATACAGAAATTAATATCAATTACATAAAAGACGGCGAACAAATACAAATATCGAAGGAAATTTCGCTAAGAGCTATTCACACACCTGGACATACAAATGGCAGTATGTCTTTTTTGACAAGCTATTCTGATGAAACTGATGGAAAGAAAAGTACACAAGATAATACTCAATATTCCTATTTATTCACCGGAGATACCTTGTTTGTTGAAAGTGTTGGACGACCTGACTTAACAGAAGAAGCAAAAAAATATGCTGGACTTCTGTATGAAACTTATCATCAAAAAATAGTTCATTTACCAGAGAATACTGTAATTCTCCCTGCGCACTTTAATGGGAGTTCATTTACATTAAAGCATGCTGTGCCAATAGCTGACACGATTGGTTCACTAAATAAAAAAATAAAACTTCTTTCCATGACTCAGGATGAATTTGTTCATTTTGTTACAGACACTTTGCCATCAAGGCCAATGAACTACAAAACAATTATAGATATCAATAAGAGAATGCTACCATTTGACGATATGCAAATGCCTGATTTGGAGGCCGGTCCTAATTCCTGTGCTTTATCCCTCGAACCAAGATAAATTTACTTCCAGTTCTTTTTGTTACTATTACCTTTTGGAATAAGCTCTTGGATTAAAATGTGCATCTAGATCTAGATCCAGATTTCAAGGATCGTTACTGGAGGGATTTGTTAGTAACGTTGACTAGAGCCGATTTATTCATGTTGTCTGTTAATTTGGCCGCTATATTAATGCCATCGATTTCCTGCAGTCCTTTCTTTTTTAGGACTTGATTGAGAATGGTAAGATCATAAATACCAGATAAATCTGGTTTACTTTTACCAAGAAATCCTACATTAAAGGCATCAGTGGCGGACTTGAATAATGATTGTTTTATAGGGTCATAGGTTAATTCTAATCTAGAAAAGGCCTCGGAGAGCTGTTCATCTTGGATAGTCTGTCCTGTCAGACTTTTCAATTCAGCGTTGAATGCCTTTAGTGCCTCTGCTTTATGGGAATTTATCCATAGCGTTTCATTAACATGTGCTTCTAATAATTTCCTTACTACTTCAGGATTTTGTTGAAGATATTCTGGATTAACAATTATGTTGGCAGTGACAAATTTTTTATCTGGCCACAACGTGCGTTCATCCAAAAAAAGTCTGCTATTGCCTTCCTTTATCAGTTTTTCACCCCAAGGTTCAGGAACCCAAGCCCCATCGATCTCTTTCTTTAATAGTAATGTCAAAATATCTGCATTCTTAACGGGGAGTATCTCAACATTTCCACCTTTATCCTTTGTCTTATATCCATTGTCAAGTAGATATTTTCTCAGTGCAACGTCTTGAGTGTTGCCAAGCTGAGGAGAGGCAAACTTTTTTCCAGCAAAATCTTTTGTTGAATTAATGCCCGAGTCGTTTCTTACGACAAATATCGCACCGCCACTTGATACACCAGAAATTATTTTGACGTTTTTTCCGTCAGAGACAACATAACCATTTATTGCTGGATTTGGGCCCACATATGCAACGTCCACCTGTTTTGCAAGAAGAGCTTCTATGGCTGATGGACCTGCACTAAAAACAAAAGGTTTTATTTCAATATTGTTGCCCAGTGCTTTCTGATAATCCCCATTTCCTATACCGATTACTGCTTGTGCATGGTTAATGTTAGGAAAGTATCCAATTTTCAGTACTTTTTTCTCTACCTGCGAATATGTATGATTTGAAATAGATGGTTGTGCAACAATTCCTCCTGCAATTAGTAAACCGACTACTGAAAGGAATAATCTTCTGTTCATAACTTAATTTTTTCTTTAGCATATTTGAGTGCTTTGATATACATTATTTTAACAAATCGTTATGCATTAACATGCAATGATGAATCCTACACAGGAGTATTGAAGGGTTCGAATCATGTATGATTGGATAGATACAGGTACGGATGCGGTAGTATGTATATTCTTAATGTCAATCCATCTTAATCATCAAATTACAGTCAGAGAAAACTTGCCCTAAAGCGGGTAATAAAAGAAATACTTCCAATTGCTTATGGAACACCTGATAAGGTGATCTAAGAAGGAACTCATAAAAATGCATAGAACTAAGAGTAACAGTGGTCATCCCAAGAAAATTTTTCAATTGTGGGAAGGATCTATAGGGACAGAAATTCAACCCTGTTAAACATGTGGCAATTTATCTGAGTCAAAATCTCATGTTACCTGATTTCCGATCGTTCCTATCGAAGCTAGTACTATTATAAATATTATCTGGAATCTGGTTGGGGTATAAGTCATCAAAGTTCTATTGCTGCTCTTTTGTGCAGGATAACTGAATGAATCGCCTGCATAACTATTTTAAGCTTCAAATACGTGGAAGCCCGTTAAATCAAAGACTTTTATACGATACAGGATAATAGGACTTAATGAGATTTCTGGTCAGAGCTCAAATTTCAACAGAAGCGGGTAATAAAATGGTAAAGAATCCAAAATTTTTGCAGGATCTTGAGAATTATATCAAAAAAGTGAATGCTGAAGCAGCTTATTTTTTTGAAGCAGGTGGAGATAGGACTTTTGCGTTTATTGTTAACCTTGAAAGTGCTGACATGATACCAGACATAGCTGAACCATTATTTCAAGACTTCGGAGCGAAGGTTGAATTTCATCCAGTAATGTTATTCGAGGATCTAAAAAAGGCAGTGGAACGTTCGAGATAGAAGTTGAGATGATTAAGAGTGAAGTAGGGTGTTATTCCCAAATTGGCAGAGAATATTTTGAAATGGAATAGCCATTAAATAGGAAATTATAGTAAAAAGATTTCTGTCTGCTGTAAACTCGAAAATAATATTCGATAAAAATTCAATGTGAAATAATCAAATCCTATGAATTTTTCTCTCACCTGGATTTCACGAGATGGAAAGCTGTTACTTACGGTAAGAATTTTGAGGACATTTGGCTATGGATTTCTTAGTGTTCTCATAGCCATATATCTAAAGTTATTAGGGTTTGATGACATCCAGATAGGTCTACTTTTAGGATCGGCACTTGTAAACAGCGTGATTTTTACATTATTTGCTAGCTTTTATGCAGATAGAATTGGGAGAAGGAGGCTTCTTATTATTTATGCTTCATTAATGTCAGTTTCTGGATTAATATTCACATTTACAGACAATTATTTGATGTTAATATTAGCAGCGTTTATAGGAATTATTAATGTTACTGGATCAGAGACTGGTGCTTTCCTTACAATAGAACAGGCAATATTACCACAAACAATTAAAGATAAAAAAATGATGAATACAATATATGCACTCTATAATATGGTAGGAACGTTTGCCATGTCTGCAGGCATTTTACTGTCTGGTTTACCATCTCTTTTACAATATCACTATTATGGATTAAGTCAAGTTGAATCAATCAAGATTCTATTTACCTTATACAGCATGCTTGGCTTATTTATTATGATTATCTACTTCATGATCTCAAAAGATATTGAAATTAAACCCAATACGAAGAGGACGGTTAAGCATACCCTATCTCCAAGATCAAAACAGATTGTTGCCAAGCTTTCCACATTGTTTGCAATTGATTCATTTGCAGGAGGTTTTGTAATTCAAAGTGTTGTGTCTCTGTGGTTCTTTACAAGATTTGGAGCTGACCTTGCTGTTTTGTCATATATTTTTTCAGCTGCGAATTGTTTAACTGCTTTTTCTTATATTGCAGCTGCAAAGATTGCCGATAGAATAGGTCTTGTAAATACAATGGTATTTACACATATCCCGTCTAATATCTTGCTCATCTTGCTTGCTTTTGCACCCTCTTTACCATTGGCCATTATACTCTATTTAGTCAGAATGACTCTGTCGCAGATGGATGTTCCGACGAGACAATCATACATTGTAGCCATTGTCAGTGAAGATGAGAGAACTGCTGCTTTGGGATTAACCAATGTTTCAAGAAATATTGCACAAACAGTATCTCCTTCGCTATTTGGGTATATCTTTCAATCGACTTTATCATTTGCAGCACCATTTCTATTAAGTGGTGTCATAAAGATTATCTATGATTTGGCACTCTATTTTAATTTCAGAAATATTAAACCAAAAGATGAATAATAAACAGACAAGATTAGCGTTACTAACACTTAATGGCTCGGTTAAGTGTTTCATGAATCTGTACTACGATAGAATTCTACAAAAAGATTCACTAATAAGACCTTACGATACTGAAAGTTATATACATGTCTGAAGATAAAATCTCCCAATTATCGAAATTCAAGTATATTAACATTGAAACATTTAGGAAAAATGGCACGGGAGTTAGAACTCCCATCTGGTTCGTAGTTTACCAAGGTTTGATATACTTTAGAACTGATGCCAAATCTGGCAAGGTTAAGCGAATTAGAAACAATCCACATGTAAGGATTGCCCCTTGTGATATACGTGGAAATCTAAAGGGAAGCTGGTTTGATGGGAAAGTAAACTTTGCAGATTCGGCAGAATCGTCAATGGTATATTCTATGATTGACAAGAAATATGGGTTTGTAACAACTCTGATTAGAATATTTAATAAGATTAGGCATACTAATCCCGTCGTAATAGCTTTAGTATTAGAATGAATTTGGAATCAAAATCCTCATAATTTGATATTATCATTTGAATAGCAGAATTATATATTATTCCCAAATATCGTTGTGAAAAGTTTACCTGAAATTGTATCGAAAATGCATATTTGTAGCTGAGTAGGTCGGGAATTACTACCTTACTTAAATATAATATTATTGAATATAAAATATGGAAAAAATTAGGGAAGAGCGTGATATTATTGATAAATCCCATGAAACCAAGTATAGATCAATAAGACTTGTGGAAAAAAGTGATGAAACTCCAGAAGGTGATGGTTTTATCGTTCATAGATCCTTTCCTTCACGATCTATTCGGAATCTAGATCCTTTCTTACTTTTAGATGAGATGGGCCCGTTAGATTTGATACCGCAAGAGGGGAGAGGATTTCCAGACCACCCTCATAGAGGCTTTGTGACTGTTACATACATGCTTGAAGGAAGATTCGAACACAAAGATTCTCAGGGAAATTCTGGTAAGCTTGGACCTGGTGATGTTCAGTGGATGACAGCAGGATCTGGTTTAGTTCATTCAGAGATGCCAGAAAAAGAGTTTGCTAAAAGTGGAGGCAGGTTGCATGGATTTCAACTGTGGATAAATCTTCGCAAAACTGATAAATGGATCAAACCAGATTACCAGGATGTTCCTTCCACAAAAATTCCTATAGTCAAGACGCCTAATGGTAAAGTATCGATTAAAGTTATTGCAGGAAATTACCTTGATACTAAGGCTGTAATCAGCACGTTGACTCCTATTTTGTATTTGCACTTTACCCTTCAACCAGGTGCGGAAGTAATTCAACCCATCCCCGAAAATTATAATGCATTTGCGTATGTTATTAGTAGTAAAGGTCTTTTTGGAAAAAACAAAATAACGGTGGGAGAAAAGAACTTGATTGTGTTCAAAAATGACGGTGAATATGTTTCTATTAGTGAATCTGAGAATGCAAGATCTCCTTTGGATGTATTGCTTGTTGCAGGAATGCCTCTGAATGAACCAATAGTACAGTACGGACCATTTGTTATGAATAGTAAGGAAGAGATTGATAAAACTTTAGAGGATTATCGGAATGGCAGAATAGGAAAGATTGAATTCTAAAACGATTAGTAGTATTTCTATTTTGTTTTATTGTATTGTATTCTGTTTTACCTACCTGCTTTCATTATATTATATACTGTTTGTAACCCTCCCCGCCTCATAGAATCTCTTCTTATTATATAGTTCAGAATTGGTAAGAAAGAGATCATGCCTCATCTAATTGTACATCAACGTATAAAAAAATCTGGAATAGAGAATTACAACAAGCTAATTTTGTGCTGCAGTACTCTAGTTGATAAATTTGTATCTAAACTCATTATAACAAAATGATATCTGGTTGGTTATTTGATGCATATGCTTTAAATGGTAACATGATTTTCTGGATAAAAAAAGCTGATTCTACAACGATAAGAGTGGTGGACAAGAGTTGGAATCATAAAATCTATGTTGCTTCTGAAAAGTCTTTATTAAAATCTATCATAGAGAATAATGAAATACTTTCCATGATAAAAGAACATAATTTTCTTTCTAAATTTGAATTGATATCAGATATGAAGAGATCTCAAGTTCTTGAACTGGAGTTAAAAGATTCTACTTACTCATTAAAATTAGCAGAAAAAATTGAGAGAATAGGAAGATTTGGACAATTTAGAATATACAATGTAGACATTCTACCAGAACAATCCTATTTTTATCAACATGATATTTTTCCACTCATGAAGTGTAAAATTCATGTATCTAATTCAAAACTTAATTGGACGGACAAAGAGGATAATGTGTGGTCTACAGAATATGAGTTACCATTATTTAATAACATACATATAAAAGTTTATCCAAAAATAAAGGAAGGAAAGATACCTAGAGTTACAGATTCAATAGCATCGGTATCTATACAAGACTGTGACAGAATTAAAGATACTATTCATATTCAGGGTACTGAAATAGATATTTTATATCAACTTGTTAAAGAAATAGAAAAAATTAATCCCGATTTTATTCTCACAGAAGATGGTGATTCATTTACATTTCCTTATCTAACATACAGATCGGAAATCAATCAAGTAGATTTAATCCTAGATAGAGAAGGTGTACCTTTATACAGACCTAAGAGAGAGGGAATATCATATTTCTCTTATGGTAAGATATATTTCAAACCATTAGCTACAAAGTTATTTGGAAGGATACACATTGACACAGACAATTCCTTTGTTCTAAATGAATCTGGTCTTCAAGGATTGTATGAACTTGCGAGGATTTGTAGGTTACCATTGCATACGGCGTCCAGGGCCTCTATTGGAAAGTGTATGAGCAGTCTACAATTCTATAATGCTATGATAAACGATATACTTATTCCATGGAAGCCCGCACTAGCAGAACATCCAAAGTCGCTTGGAGATCTTTTAGTTGCTGATCGCGGCGGTTTGATATTTGAGCCAATTGTGGGTGTGCATGAAAAAGTTGCTGAACTTGATTTTGTTTCTCTCTATCCTAATATAATGTTTAAAAAAAATATATCAGCTGAGACTGTAATTTGTAACTGTTGTTCTCATTCCAAGTTACGCGTTCCAGAATTACTAAATTATTATATATGTGAAAAAAGAAGAGGGATAGTTCCTATATCACTAGAAATATTACTAAAGAAGAGAGCAATCTATAAAGATAAGAGAAACTCAATCACAGATCCCAAATTAAAAAAGATTTATGATGCAAGGCAAACTGCTCTAAAATGGGTTTTAGTTACAAGTTTTGGTTATCTAGGTTTTAATAATGCCAAATTTGGTAGAATAGACGCACATATTGCAGTATGCGCTTTTGATAGACAGATTTTATTACAAACAATAAGGATAGCAGAATTACATGGATTTAAAATCCTCCACGCCATAGTTGATTCCATTTGGATACAAAAGAAAGATAGTATAAACAATGATTATAAGGATTTAAAAACTGAAATAGAAAACAAAACTGGATTTCCAATTTCATTTGAAGGTATATACAAGTGGATTGTATTTGTTCCTTCAAAGAATAATGCTATACTGCCAGTTTCTAATCGTTACTTTGGTGTCTTTGAAGATGGAACTGTAAAAATGAGGGGAATAGAAGCAAGAAGACATGACACTGTTGAATTCTTTTCAAACGTTCAGCAAGATATTTTGAACATAATGTCAGAAGCTAACTCGATCAAAGAAGTTAGAGATTTGATGCCAAAAGTTAGGGATATTTTTCAAATGCATCTGGAGCTTTTGAAATATAGGAAGGTTTCCATAAATGATTTGGTTCTAACAAAGAGGATATCGAAAAATGTAGACGAGTATCAAAATAGGAATACGGTTGAACTAGATGCATTACTGCAATTAAAGAATGCAGGTAAATCTCCTAAAGCAGGACAAATTTTGAAATATGTAATAACGGATTATTATCGAAAAAATTCAAGAAAAAGAAGTATTCCAGTTGAATTAGTAAATTCAAAGACAGTGTACGATACAAAAAGGTATTCTGAATTATTAGTAGAAACATGTAATTCTGTTACAGAACCCTTTGGACTAAAGTTGACAAATGAGTAATTAACATCAGGTATCAAATTTGTTATTTTTGACATCAATATTATGTAGAACCAACTGTTTTGATTTATAATAGTCATTAATTTTTGTCTTTATTTCTCTTTATCCATCTGATAGACTTTCTCCAAGCGTTTCTCTAATTTAACACTGACATACGATGACAATTAAAAGTATGTTATATAATATTGCCATCAATTATCAATAACTATTTTTTTATTATTTGTTAATTATTATTTTGTCCTTCTCTTGGCCCACTTCAGTTTCATTTCGTTTAGAAGCTCGAAATTTTCATAAATAAATGGTCTTGTTTCCCTCATTCCTTCTATTATTGATTTTGCCTTCTGCCAGAAGGGACTAGGATTAAAAACATCAAAGTATAGATTAGTATCAATCAGTTGCCTTTTTACTAAAGTACCTGAAAGCTCAAAGAAACCACAAACCCGAATAAAATGGCATCTTTCTTGAGATGTACCATGATATTTTTGTTTATATTCTTCATAGCTTTTTGCATTGAAATCTTCAAGGAACCAGAGAATAGATTCTCTATTTCGATCATATATATCGTAGAGTGAAAACAGCACATCTACATCTTTATTTACCAATAATAATTAATTAAATAATCTATATTAAATAAGATTTTCTAAATAATAAATGCCTAACATGGGATTTGTAAATGGGTGACCAACAAGGTAATCGTCATTTTTGATATTCTTGGTTTCAATCCCTCGAATTACTAGATTCATTTTACAAATTCTTTTATGGTTACTCAACTATATAGATAGTGGATGTCCAAACGGATCACCAGAATCTGTAAGAGGTGCAAAACTGAATATGAAGAAGATACTGGATATCCTGTTTGTGATTATTGTTTAAAGCTCTTAGATAACTGGGAATGAATTTTTTGGTGGAACAAGGAACAGAATTGACACTATTTTACAACTCGAAAAAGGACATGAAAAGAGCAAAATTACAGTTGGATACGATGAAATAATGTCGTTACTCGCTCATTTGTTGAGTCCTCGCAAGAAGGAGAAGAACTTTGTGTCAACTCCTCTTGCTTTTACTTTTGCTAATAGTTCCGGTGAAGGATAACCGTAAATTATTACCGAGTGATCAGAAGCAAATTTTTCATAAAGTATCCGTAATAGCTCACTAAGGTTGGATAGGTGTGCTAGGAATGCTTCACAAGTTTCGTACGCCTCACGAATTTCACACTCGGTCTCATCAGTACTAATAAACCAGTCGAATTGAAGAGTCCCAGGATCCTTTTCCTTGGCTTGGATACATTCAGTCGCTTGTCGCTTGAAACCCTCCAGCATCCCTTCGCGAATTTTCATCTTAGCACTTACTTGTAAATTAGATAGTATCAATAGAAAACTACGAACTACTTAAAGCTCTGTGGTTGAGTAGTGGTAAAAGTTAGCTATATTTGTAATTAATATTTGTAATTAATTTTTCAATGATTAAATTTTAAACCTTGTGTCAATTTACTAAATATGGTATCAATAATATTCGGGTTCGGTGGGATGCAATACACTACTGTATGTAGTTCATTTTCGTAGTATAATCAATAATTGGACAACTTCCTCTTTCTTGTCTACTTCTTAGACGCACTCAGCCTACTCGTCAGTGTCTTCTTTGCCTTCACCTTCTTCACCTTCTTCACCTTCTTCACCTTCTTCACCTTCTTCACCTTCAGTTACGACTCCTGTCATATTCTTAAGTTGATCCGACGCTTGTTCTACTAGTTTCAGCGCTTGGGTATTATTGCCACTGTCTATTGCTTCCATTGCTTGATTGAGATAATCCTTTACCTGTGCTACATCTGCTGTGTTTTGAGCATATGTTATCGAAATAGTACCAACATTCAAAGCTATTGTTGCTACAGCAATTAGTATAATGTTGAAGAGCGAAGTTGTACTGGTTTTCATGTGGAAAAATATATAACGTGCACAAAATAAATAATAAGCGAAAAGGGTAAAAATTTCCACCTTTATAATTCCAATTTACAATTTTTGTAATTAGTAATACCACCTTTCCATCAATATGTATTATGTAACTTGGCTAGAATTAAATAATAATGGATCAAGGCGACCAACTTAGTTGATCGCCTCTGGTTACGGAATTAGAACTGATGGGCCAATTTGTTAAAGGCCCACCAGCAACGCGCGTATTCTTGGCGTTGTCTTGACACTTGTAAAGTTATGGTCAACAAATAATATAATAGTTTAAATCAAATGGAGCCGGTTTTTTAAATCCATTGCTCGATTTCTAATAGTTACTTCCGTAACTCCCGCAGCATCTGCGATGTCAACCTGTCTTACTGTCTTCCCCTCCATTTGGAGTGATGAATATAGTACTGCTCCCGCAAATCCCATGGGATCTTTCCCTGCAGAAAATTCTAATTTGAGTGCTTTTTTCATAAGATCTCTTGCATGCCTTGTTGTCCTTTCACTCAATTGGATTTTATTTGCAATTTTTTCTATACACTGGAAACAATTTATTTCTGGTATTTTTCTTCCTAAGTGAAATACAATATCCCTGTAAATTTTTGCGATGGCCTTTCTGCTTATGTTACTTGCTTCAGCAAGTTCATCAATTGTCCTCGACACTCCCAGTTCTCTGCACGATATATAGAGGCATGCAACAAGAGCAGCGCCTATAGTTCTGCCTCTTATTAATCCATCCTCTTGAACCTTTCTGTATGTATATGCGGTTTTCTCAACTACTGAAGGTGTGAGACCTAATTTATCCTTCAGTTTATCCAATAACATGAAGGCTGTAGTAAAATTACGTGAAGTGCTATCACGGAAAAGAGTACGTGAATCCCATATTCGTAGTCTGTTCATTCTAGCTTGCATTCCTGAATCAATAAATTGTCCAGTAGAATCCTTGTTTGTTTTGCCAATCATAGTCGATAAATTCATATCGTGCACTGCGAGAGAAAATGGCAAACCTATTCTACTCTTATCTGTCTCAAGGTCATTGAAATTTCTCCATTCCTTACCATTTTCTTCTATACCATCTATCGCGACTGTTCCACAGTTACTACACACAATCTCACCGGATACTAAATCAGTAACCATCTTACTCTCTTTTATATTACAAATTGAACACGTAATTAGCTTTGACATTATAACGATTTAAGTGCTTATATATACGCTGATCAAGTATTTAAGTGTTGTACCATTCGACTGATATGAAAAACCAGCAAAAATATCGATATGAAGAGTCGGGATTAAGTTCTCCTTTTAAAGAATTTCCAAATTTAGAATATGATACTTTTATTGATATCCTAATTATTCATTAAATACAAGGACAATAGATATATGTCATTAACCAATCATTTTTTTGAAAATCATTAACACGAATTGGATCTTGTAGCACTTTTATAATATATTGTATAAATAAGAGTAGATTGACCATGAAGGTCGGATCTAACTCAAAGTCAATACAATATCTGTTCGAAAAACATACTAAACCAACACTGTTTGAGAATAATCTTGAAAACGAAATTGAATGCCCTAGATGTCATGATGTGATGACTTTATGTTCTGACTTTGATTTTCTCTATTATAAGTGTGAAGAGTGTCATCTGCCTCTCTATACCGCTCCTAATTCAGATAGCTAATTTAGGTGACTTAATTAAATTTTTACGATAATCCACATCCGTATGCAGACACAGAATCTTAGGGACTACTAATTTACTAATGTAAGTAGAGACATTAGATTGCATACACATTTATTTTTCAATACCATAGTTTTTTTATAGTTTCAATGGCGGGAGTAAAAAAATCTGTAACTTATTTACTTATTGTAGCATTGTTTGGGATAATAATTTATCAAAATCCTTTTTGCTGTACTTCTGTCTATTCTCAGGAAACAGAGCTCAAATATATAAAACAGCTTGGAATGAAAGGCATTGAAAAAGGACGGTTTACTTCTCCTCATAGTCTTGCAGTTGATAATCTTGGTAACATTTACGTAGGAGATACCGGAAACAAACGCATACAAAAATTCTCTCCAAATGGTACATTTCTTACTAGTTGGGGTTCTGAAGGAACTGGTGACGGACAATTTTTGGGTTTGCATGACGTTACAGTTGACCCTGAAGGAAAATTTGTTTACACAGTTGAGCTTAAAAACCATCGAGTTCAAAAATTCGATCCTAAAGGGACCTTCATCACAAAATGGGGATTTAATGGCACAGGGGATCGTGATTTTATGAGAGCTCCACATCAAATTGCGGTAAATTCTCTTGGCAAAGTCTTTTTGACTGATTCAAATGGAAACCAGATTCTAAAATTTTATGATAATGGTACTTTTATAGGAACTCTGGGATCAAAGGGCGTAGGTCCAGGTCAATTTAACACTCCTCATGGGATTGCAATCGATGCTAATGACAATATTTACGTGACTGACATGAAAAATTATAGAGTTCAGGTTTTTGATAGTAAAGATACTTTTGTTAGACAGTGGGGATCTTTAGGAACAGGATCGGGTCAATTCTCTGAAACTGTCCCTGGTATTGCAATTGATTCAAATAATCGGGTGTACGTTGTAGATAAAATAAATTCACGAGTTCAAATGTTTGATAATACAGGGAACTATCTGTCTAGCTGGGGATCGGATGGCAAGGGTGCTCAACAGCTACACAAGCCTGAAGATATTGCGGTAAATGATGAAGGAGAAGATATTTACATTACTGACACAAGAAACTCTAGAGTTCAAATATTACAGGTCATAGAATGATAGGGAAAATTTTAGCGTTATTTCAGCTTAACTCTTAGGATCAAAAAAATAGCAGGATTTGATTTATTTGAAGATTACTCTTGTACTATCTTTGATCTTTCCCAATACATTCTCCTTTTCATTATTATGAGGAATAATTCTTCCCACTATATTTACAGGAGAATAAGCCAGAATTTTTCCTTCTTCACTAATAGGAGTCGGTCCATAGAACAAACATAACGCATTCCCTTCTGGCCAATAGGCAACATCGAATAAATTTACTTGTCTTTTCCCATCTTTTTCCCTTTCTACAATCTGAGTCTTATCACTATATAGCTCATCACCCCATCTATTGATTTTAACCTCAATAGGTAGGTTTTCAAGTATTGCCTGAACAGTCTTTGGAGAATGTGAATCATCCAACTCTATCGAAATTTCTCCGCCAATGTCCAGAAAAACGACTTTAATCAGTCTTTTCATGATATCAACTTAACTATCTCACTGTATTAAATTCTCTTGCGATCTATAATCTTTGAACGATGCCATGGTCTGGTTCTAACTTTCTGATTACAGTCTTTACAACGCAATACCTGTTTTGGATATTTCAATTCACAGGTAGAACAATAATTAAAAAAATTATAATCGATTCTGCTGGGAATTGGTCTTAATCGAACTTCTTTTCTTAAGGAGTTTACTAAACTTGAAGATACTGGTTCATGATCCAGACGAACCTCAACATTAGTATCATAGAGCCTTGATCTTAATTCAGATTTAGTTTCTACAACCTGAACCTCTTGGTTACTCTTATTCAGTACCATTTAAAATACCCCAATAATATTAAAAAAGAAAAAAATGATTTAGTTGACTAGTAGAGCTACTCAACTTTTATTTCTTTGGATTTTGGCTTTGGAGATTTTTTGAATTGTATCTTTAATTCTAAGATTCCGTTTATGTAACTGGCCTTTGTAGAATCAGTGTCTAATTCTTTTTCTACGGGAAGCTCTGTATGATATTTTTTATTACCTTTTTCTGCATGTATTGTTACCATTCCTTCTTCCATTGATACCTTTACGTCTTCTTTAGTTATGCCGGGCATCTCTGCTGTAATTACCAGTGTATTCTCCTTTTCGTTGAATCTGGTATCTACAAGTGGTTGGCGGGCAGTACTCTGTTCTATCAGTCCCTTAGAAGAAGGTCTTATATTACCAAACTCTCTTATGTGAGGTTTTCCCTCAGGTCCTATAGTGATTTGGTATCCGTAGAAATACGGCATTGTTTGTGAAGTGGTAGTGCCAGTTTCTCTTACCGTTCTGAACATCCTGTTTAGCATATCTTCCGCCTCCGAAAATTCCTTGTCTATCTGTTCAAAAAATCTATCTCCAAATCCCCATGGATCTCTCCACAATTTTGCATATCACCTGACATTATGTAATGTCTATTACAATATATATATTTTTCTCTTAAAATGATAATCCTTATGACTATCTGGGACGAACTACCATCGAGATCCATTTGTCAGGCTTATTATGTTTTATTTTGACAAGAATGGAATTGCTTTATCGACCATTCCTTATTGAAAGATGTACGCTGGATTGTTATTAAAGAGGGCCTATAACGGTGGGCAACAGTACACCTATAACAGTAGTGATTATCCATATGCCTACTGCCACTATCAAGGCTTTTAGCCACCCCATGTGATAAATTGCTTTTAGTGCCAATAGCCATGCTATTCCACCCAAGACAGCAGACAGATAACCATTTCCTAGCAGAACATAGGCAATTCCATATACTATCGATCCTATGATTGCAGTAAATAGGGCTAATTTCATACTTCTTCTTTGTCTCATAAATAAGGTTACTACGTAAATTACGAGAGTAGAAACTAGTAATCCGATAAGAAAAATAATGATTGAAGTGGCGCTAAGATTTTCAATTGTCATTGGTACATACAAATTATCTACAATAATTTAAATAGATGGTTGGGATAGTTCTCAACCGATTTATACTAAGTAGATCATTTAATTGTATGAACAGGTCCAAATCAAAGACAGTAAATATTTTAGATATCTGTAGCGGTAACGTGCTCGTCTTTACCAACAATTTTTGCTGCACTAATTGCTGGTTCGCCAATACCAGTTGCTATTTCTAATACCCTATGTCCTGGCTTAATCCCTGCGAGTTCAATTAATCTATCGCTAACCTGTTGTGCTCCATTCTCAAAAGTTTTCCACCACTTTTGCCATCCATCGGCCACACTATCCCAGCTTTGTCGTTGATTTGCTTTAAACTTATCAGGATCAAATTCGGAATTCATGGTAATCGATATTCTCCCATCCATTCTTATTAAAATTATGATGAAGAAGGTTCTCTTAGAATGTGATATGATTGTCTGTAAAAATATTTTATAACTAGAGGTTAAAGAAAAAAGTAAAAAAATTATCAAGCGTACCTTTTGCATCTTTTGTTACTGATTATTTCAGATCAGCAAATGGATCCCTTTCGTTTGTAATAGTGGTCTTTTCTCCGTCATGGTCAATATTCTCATTATCAACAGGGTCAGTATTATCTGATGGTCCAAGTAAGCCTCCGACATGAGATTTGTCATTTGTGGATTTGTCTTCATTAGATAAATCTGCCTTATCTTCATTGTGTAGAGACTTTGGGTTGTCATCTGTTAGTCCGTCATTGCTAAGTTCTTTTGTTACCGCTGGTTTGTCCTCTTGTACTTTTTCCTCTGAGAGTGGTTTGGCTTTAGTATCTTTTTCCTCTGATAGTGGTTTGGCTTTAGTATCTTTTTCCTCTGATAGTGGTTTGGCTTTAGTATCTTTTTCCTCTGAGAGTGGTTTGGCTTTAGTATCTTCATTGTCTGATAGTGGTTTGTCCTTTTGTACTTTTTCCTCTGAGAGTGGTTTGGCTTTAGTATCTTCATTGTCTGATAGTGGTTTGGCTTTAGTATCTTCATTGTCTGATAGTGGTTTGGCTTTAGTATCTTCTTTATCTGATGCTGCTTTGGCTTTAGTATCAGTAGCTGCATCATCGTTAAGTTTGTAGGTTATAGTTGGTTTGCCGTTCTCATCTTTT